>Ga0335396_10000034_pt1 | contig 140247 bp, 128 predicted proteins | sample FRY02_FD_205743 | JGI IMG/M metagenome (GOLD analysis project Ga0335396, IMG submission 205743) | Freshwater microbial communities from Lake Fryxell liftoff mats and glacier meltwater in Antarctica - FRY-02 (spades assembly) (version 2) | ecosystem: Environmental > Aquatic > Freshwater > Ice...
AGATCATCGTGACCGATGATTTCAAAAAAGCGTGACCGTTTCGGATAAAATTAACCACTAACTTTGCAACCTAACCACATCGGTCACGCTTTTTTAAAATCGCCGGTCACGTTCAGTGAAATACGCAATAACCAGACCTAGGGTTGTCATCAGTGATTGATGCACCTTGATAAACGAGCTTTGCGCCTTGTGCTGTTAATTGACCAAATTGTTCCAGCATGCCCAAAAAAGCATTCACGTCAGAGGCATCAATGAGTTCATCAAGTTTTTGCTGCTTTTGAACTTTGGCTAACATTTCTGCCAAATGACCTCGTAGGTCATTTTGAACTTGTCTGATTTGTACAGGCTTGCCGCCAAACCATTCATCGTTTTGCAACAAGTTAGCTGAATCATGAAAAATGTATGGCTGAAGCTCGACCTGCAGTTCTTTACAGTAATCGAGCACTCGGGCATGATGCTGCGGTATGCGCCCTGGCCCAGCGTTAACGTAGTTGCTTGGGTCATTTGCAAGCATATGATCCACTGTCTCAAAGCGCATGGTTGAGGGCGTCAGCCAATCAATCTCTTGAAAACGGTCACCGTGACGCAGAGTCAAACTGCGGCCACCCAATCTATCAGTTGCCTCTAAAATCGTAACATTTGCACCTGCTCGAGACAACCTCAAAGCAGAGCACAACCCAGTCAAACCCGCACCAATCACCACAACGCGCTTTGCGCTTAAACTTTTATTGGGTAACGCTGCAGTGGTATTGTTTTCAGAAGAAAGGGTTTGCGACAATGCATTTGTAGGCCCCAACAACCCCATTGCTACCAGTGCTGAATAGGCTGCCCCCCGGCCCCGCCAAACGTTGCAACACGTTCTAAAAATTTACGACGGGTCAAACCTAAAGGTATTTCTTTTGTTATTTTTTTCATACCTAAACTATAAACTATATCAATATGACTAATATTATCTATATGTTTTGATGCAATCTGTGATTGCCGAACTGCGTTTTAAACGCGTCTTGGGCTTTAGCAGAGTCTCTAGGTCTATATAAGAGATAAGATCTCTACCAGCAAATAACGGTACCGAACAAGTAAGGTCTAACGTTAATGCAGATTACAATGTAGTGGGTAACACTTGTAGCCTTGACTGTTCTCAATGAACAGCGTTGGACCCTCAATCGTTACACACCTTGGAAATTTGACCCTTGCTTTGAAAGCAATTCTTTGCGCGTGCAACACCCAGAAATCTTGGAAAATGAAATCGAGACAGTTCTGCAACACGAAGCAACCGACCAGTGGATTGCCAAGTTTGGGACGGCAGGTGTGTCCGTCAGTCCAGTCAACACCATCGAATAGGCATATTCACTCATCCACAGGCTATCGCCCGCGACAGGGCGCATAAGGCCTGAACGGTTCGCTCGGTTTGGATGCTGACGAACCGGCAACTTCCAGCGATGCGCTGCATCGCACGATACGCACAAGATGAATAAATAATTAAGGGCCCTTAATTATTTATTGGCGAATCGTATCTGGTAGCCAAGTTGCAATCTCGGGAAAGATAATCAACAAAATAGTAGCCACTACAAGTAATAAGAAAAATGGGAATGCGGCTTCGGCAACTTCCAATAGGTTTTTACCTGTCATCGACTGCAAGATAAATAAATTGATGCCTACAGGTGGGGTGATTTGCGACATTTCGATAACGACAACCATGAAAATGCCAAACCAAATCGGATCAATACCTGCTTGTTGCGTGATTGGCATGATAACTGCGGCAGTCAGCACCACAATTGAGATGCCGTCAAGAAAGCAACCCAATATAATAAACAACAAGGTAAGCGCTAATAGCAGCTCAAACTTGCCGAGTCCTAACGTACCCACCCAAGCAGCGAGTTCACGTGGAATACCAGTAAAACCCATCGCTGTAGACAGAAAAGCAGCACCCGCCAAGATGAAGGAAACCATGACACTTGTTCGGGTGGCCCCCAACACACTGTCAACAAAGCTTTTTCGATTTAACGACCCCGTAAAAAACGCAATCAGCAAAGCCCCGACGACACCAACGGCAGCCGCCTCAGTGGCCGTTGCAATGCCCATGTAGATCGATCCAATGACCGCTATCATGAGCAACGCAATCGGAAATAGCTTGGCTGTTTCCCGAATACGTTTAAGAAACGGAATACGCTCTTCTCTTGGCGGTACCTTTGAGGGGTTAAGAATTGACCAAATGGCCAAATACCCCATAAAGAGAACCATTAGCATCAAACCGGGCAACACGCCCGCAATAAATAAGCGTGTAATAGAGACATCTGCGGCCACACCATAGACGATCATGATGATCGACGGGGGTATCAGAAAACCAAGTGTCGAAGAGCCCGCCAAACTGCCGATGGTTGTTCGCTCGTCATAGCCACGTTTAAGCAACTCAGGAATGGTGATGCGACCAATAGTCGCTGTGGTGGCGGCTGAAGAGCCTGAAACGGCAGCAAAAATACCGCAACTCACGACGTTTATGTGTATTAAGCGGCCTGGGAAGCCTGCTAACCAAGGTGATAAACCTTCGAACATATCTTTGGCCAAGCGTGTGCGATAGAGTATTTCACCCATCCAGATAAACAAGGGCAGCGCAGTCAACGCCCAACTTGAGCTCTGGCCCCAAATAACCGTTGCTTGAATACTGGCTGCTGGCGCGTGTGAAAACGCCAACATACTGATCAAGCCAACCGACATCAATGTCACGGCTACCCAGACACCTGACGCTAACAGCACCAACATAATGACAGCGACGATCAAACCAATTGTTGAGACATCCATGATTTACTCCATCACTCGTTCTTTGTTCTTCTCGAAGTTCGACTCTTTGCCTAGAATCACATTGGCCAAGTCTTCGAGAATCGCCAAACAAAATAGCGACACACCAATACCCATGCTTAATTGAGGGATCCAAATGGGGTACTTTAGAATGCCAGTTGAGACCTCGTTATAGGCCCAACTTTCATAGACCAGAGAGATCGAATTGATCGCCCAGATCGCGATCATCAACACAGCAAAAGCCAAGACCAGTAACAACATCACTCGCTGGCCTTTAGATGGCAGTCTATCGGTCAGCAGTGTGACGCGAATGTGTGAGCCCGAACGAAACGAATAAGCCAGCCCTAAAAAGCTACTTGCCGCCATGCAATAACCCGCAAACTCATCTGCTGAGGGAATTTGTTGGTTGAACCAACGGGCTGCGATTTGTGCCACCACCAAAACAGCGATCGCCACTAAAAACATGCCAGCTAAGTACCCGCTCCAAGTAAAGAGGCGATCGAGAAATTTACTGAACATGTGGTCAAGTTCCAGAAAAAAACAAAGCCAGCGATTTGCGCCGGCTTTGATACTTCAGGTCAAATTAACGCAATGGCGCGAGTATCTTTTCCGAGTTGGGGCCAACAGCCGTAGCCCAGTCAACTGACATCACGTCGCCGATTTGTGCCAAAGATTTGGTAACAGCTTCGTTTGCTGTGCGGTACTTCATCTTTTCCTTTAACTGATTTGTCGTTTTGGTGAAGACTTCTTGGCTCATTTTCCAGCCACGTGTTTCGGCAGTTTTACCAGCATCGATAACCGCTTGTTGCGTTTTGGGAGACAAACGTTTGAACGCTGACTCATTGACATAGATCATGTTCTTAGGCATCCACGCTTGCGTGTCGTAGTAATAGTTTGCGAAAGTCCAGGCTTCTGTACGAACACCTGTTGCTGCCGAGGTCACCATAGCATCAACAATACCCGCAGAGAAAGCTTGAGGAATTTCAACCGCTTCAACTGTCGTTGGAATAGCTTTCATCAAAGAAGCCATCTTTTCTGTGGTTGAGTTGTAGGTGCGAAATTTCACGCCTTCCATAGCAGCAATGGTTTGGACCTCTTTCTTGGTGTAAAAACCTTGACCCGGCCATGGCACAGCATAGATTAAACGCATGCCTTGATCTTTAAGATAGGCTTCAACGAATGGACGCTGACCTTGCCAGAGCTTCATGGCACTTGGATAACCGCTGACCAAAAACGGAATGGAATCGACTTGAAATATGGGGTTTTGATTGCTCAGGTTGGCCATTAATGTCTCACCAATTTCAACTTGGCCTGTACGCACCGCACGAGGAATCTCAGGGTGCTTAAATAGCGACTGGGCTGAATGTACGGTGATCGATAAGTCACCAGCTGACATTTTTTTTACGTCAGCAACAAATTGCTGAATGTTCTGGGTGTGGAACTCTGCTTCCGAATAGGGGGTAGCCATATTCCATGTGGTTTGAGCCACAGCACTAAATGACAAGGTTGCCATGGCTGCTGTTGCCATCAAACTCTTATAGGTGGTACGCATAGGTGTTGTCTCCAGTTTGCAAAATTTATCCCAGTGATCTGAGGATCTTCCAAAGATTATCAGTCTTACGCAGTCAGTACAACTTATTTCGAGTAATTAAAGTCAGAGCGACCAACCGCCATCAATAATTTGTGCTGTACCTGTTGTGAACGCAGATTCATCTGAAGCAAGATAAACAGCAAGGTATGCGATTTCTTCTGCTTTGCCGACTCGCCCAATCGGTTGTCGGGCAACAAACTGATCGCGAACCTCTTGAATTGTTTTGCCCGATTGAGTTGATACAGCCTGAATACGCTCACCAAGTGAGGGTGATTCAACCGTACCTGGACAAATCGAGTTAAAGCGAATGTTGCGTGAAACATAATCAGCCGCAAGCGCGCGCGTTAGACCAATCACCGCAGCTTTTGAAGCGCTGTAAACCACACGATTTGCGGCGCCTTTAATTGAGGAGGCCGCTGAAGCCATATTGATAACACTGCCCTGCCCTTGGGCAAGCATGCCAGGCAAGAAAGCGCGAATCGTGCGATACATAGACTTAACATTTAGATCCATGCTGAAGTCCCACTCGTCTTCGGTCAAATGCATGATGTCGCCCTGATGTACAAAACCAGCACAATTAAACAATACATCGACGGCACCAATTTTCTGCGCGAAAGCATTTACTTCAGCAGTTTTAAGCACGTTAAGCGTGCTCGTTTTAATAGCAGGTATGCCTGCGAAAGCCTTGAGCAAGTCAGCATTCAAGTCAGTCGCCCAAACCGTCGCACCCTCTTTTGCCATGGCTAGTACAGTTGCCTGGCCGATGCCCTGACCTGCCGCAGTCACGATAATTGTTTTGCCTTTCAAACGCATATTTATCCTCTGTGTTGAGCTGGCTTTACTAATTTACCCGTTAGTCTGTCAAAAAGCATGAGTGCAATCAGTCTTATGTATCAAGTGCCGCGTGTTCAAGCTCACTTTTAGCGCTTCGTAAAACCTGCCAACCACTGTGTAAAGCTAAGCTCGCCATTAATAAGGCGACAATTAAATCAGGGTAGGCTTTGCCCGTACCCATGACGCCTAAGGCCGCCAACATGACAGCGACATTACCAATAGCATCATTACGCGAACACAACCAAACACTTTGCATATTGGCGTCACCCTCGCGAAAAATATAGAGCATTACAGCTACCGACACATTCACAATTAACGCCAAAAAGCCAACTGCACCCATTGCAAGGGGGTTAGGAACTTGGCCGTTAAACGCGGCGTAAATGGCATACCCTAAAATGTACAGGCCAAATGCACACATACTCAGTGCTTTAAGTTGTGCAGCACGCGCCCGCCAGGTAATGGCAGCAGTCAAAACCGCTAGCGACACGCCATAATTGGCTGCGTCACCCGCAAAGTCAATTGCGTCTGCCCAAAGTGAAAGAGAGCGAGCAATTGAACCGGCCCACACTTCCACCAAAAACATACCTGCGTTTAATACCAACGCGATCCAGAGTAAGCGTCTGTAACGTTTTATATTGATAATACTTTCGACAGATGGACTGTGATCGTGCGCATTGCAACAAGTCATTTTTTTAACCTTAAATATTTAGAACTCGTCGGTCTGAATTTTTTCATGCTTTATACATCATATGGTCTACCTAACAACACAGGTAGCAATTACGCTGCTTCATCTGGTAGCCTAACGGCTGCCGCTATCGCGTGATAAGGGGAGAGTCAAAAACATTTTTTTTGACACCCTGAATTAATAGCTGCTTTCAGTTTAAATTTATGCCTTCGTGATCTTCAGCCTTGACCCACCGCATAGCCACAAACAACAAAATCGCACACGCTGAAATAAACACATACATCATGCCTTCGCCACCTAGGCGCATCAAGTAACCGGCTAGTAAAGGGCCTATGGTTGCCCCCGTGCCATACATCATCAATAAAATGGCACTTAAATTTACCCGTTTTTCTGGGGCAATAATATCGTTTGCAAACGAACCCGCTTGGGCATAAAGGGTAAATTGCAATGCGCCCGTGGCCGCCCCCAATACTAACAACCACTCAAACGAAATAGGTATCAAGCCCCATAAAAAAACACCCAATACAGCTAATGCCACACCATTAAAAGCAATAAGTCGTTCGCGCGGCATACGGTCAGACAACCAACCCATAGGCCATTGCGCCACCAAACCCGCTAAAACCGTTGTCGACATAAAGGTTGCCACTTGCAGGGTGTCAAAGGATTGCATTGCTCCGTACACCGCCGCAAAACCATAAAAGACACTTGCAATACTGCCAGTTAAAAACATCGTGATGAGCGCCTGCGGCACCCGTTTAAAAAAATACTTAATATCTAAAGGTGCTGGGATGGGCACCAAAGGGTGTGCCTGGGTTGACCATACAATAGGTATTAAACACAAAATATGGCCAATCGCCACCAGCGTCAAAGGCCGCCAATCAAGCGAAGGGTAAAGGGTAATAGCCATTTGCCCAAGTGCTATACCCAAGCCCGACATCACCAAATAAATTGAAAAAACTCGACCCCGATTATGGTTCTGGGTTTTTTCGTTGAGCCAACTTTCAATAACCATATATTGCAAAACCATCGCCATACCCACAACTGCTCGAAACACCACCCACATTGCCAAATCATCAACCAGCGTTTGTGCCAACACCATGACTGCTGACGTGGCTGACGCAATAGCAAAGGCACGTACATGCCCTACCCGTACGATCATCAAATAAGCCGCTCTGGCGCCCAACACTAGCCCGAAATAAAAGGCTGAAATCAGCGCCCCAACCCATACCTCACTGACACCCTCAGCAGTGAGTTTCAACCCCATGTAAACATTGAACAACCCAAGCCCCATAACCATCAAGATGGTTGCGAGAAAAAGCGATGAAAACCCGCGAATAGTGGAAAACATGACTCACTTTAGGCTGAACATAAGGATTTACTCAAAAATCTGGCAATTAACTTTTTAAAATATCAAAGGGTTAAGCCCGAGGTGATCGACCTTAACCCTTCAACTAGTGACACCACTAGAACTTAAGCTGACGAACCGCATTTCACGAACTGTATGTCATATCTAAATCAGTAGCTTGGAACAACACATTAAAGATGCTTAAGCATTGCCTCAGCTGAACTAACTTCAAACTTGCCAGGCGCTTCAACTTCTAAGGCTTTAATGACACCATTGTCAATAATGGCAGCGTAACGTTGTGAACGCACACCCATGTTTCGGGCGATCAAATCTAACTCTAGGCCCATTGCTTTGGTCCAGTGACCTGAGCCATCACCTAACATGCGTACTTTACCGTCTGTTTGTTGATCACGACCCCAAGCACCCATAACAAAGGCATCGTTAACCGCAATGCACCAAATCTCGTCAACACCCTTTGCCATCATTGCACTGTGATGATTAACGAAGCCGGGCACGTGTTGAGCCGAGCAGGTAGGTGTAAACGCACCTGGCAAAGCAAACATTAAAATCTTTTTACCTTTAACCAAATCTGACACCTTGAAGTCATTAGGACCAAGTGAACAACCAGCCCCTTCAACTTCAACAAACTCGGTTAATGTACCCTCGGGTATTGTGTCGCCTACTTTTACGGTCATGCTGATTGCTCCTAACAAATATTTAAAAAAAGAGGGTCTATTTTAACTTTAAAAAGCTTAATCTTTTCTAGAATGATTCGTTTTATTTACCCAGCGGTTCAATTATCTTTCACCCGGTAAACCAAAACGGCAATCTTTGACATGGCCAACACCTTAGCAGTGACGCTACCCAACAATAAGCGCGACAAACCACTACGACCATGGCTACCCATAAAAATCATGTCACAGTTATGCTTAATTGCTGCTTCAACAATGCCATCAGCCACATTAAAGTTTGTAACGGCTTCGGTTGTAGCCATTACATCGGCTGTATCAGCACGGTCAGCAACAGCTTGCAAATATTTTTGGGCTAGCTCTGCTGTCGCTTTTTCATAATCTTCGTCAGTGATGGCATACGCTGCAGCCATTCCATCAAAACCAATTGTGGCGGCAAAAGGCTGACCAACATACAAAGCCACAACTTGAGCATTAACTGATTTGGCAAATATAATACCTGCATTGGCAGCTTGGGCTGATAAGGCAGAGCCGTCGGTTGGAATTAGAACTTTTTTAAACATAGCGGGCTCCTTTTAGTGAAGAGGTAACATTACCTCGAAAATGTTGCCGCAACTGAATTCATATTATCCGTCTGCTTAAATGGTAGCGCTTAATTCAAAAAAGACCAAGCGCATCATGACTACTCATTTATCCCGCTGCCATAGCGCTTTGATACAAAACTGTGCAGCGAGCACCCGAGCGGCAATACGCCAAAACAGGCGCGGGCATGGTTTGTAATAACTCAGCAAAACGGGCCACATCATCAGCTGAAATTTGACTGCTAATAACAGGCTGATACTCAATGCGTAAACCTACTGCAAGCGCGGCGTCAGACACTGACTGTGCCGTGGGTTGATCAGACCCGCCTTCGAAGTCAGGGCGATTAATGATGACGCTTTTGTAGCCCAGCTTTGCAATTTCAGCCATATCGTCAGGCCCTAATTGGGGTGCAACAGCGAAATCAGATGTGATTCGGTTAATGGGTGTCGCCATGAAACCTTGCTCCTAGTCGTTAAAATGGTTGATTCATTATTATTTGATTCAGTATATTGTATTGACGAGATGAAAGCACAGAATGCCTAACAACTTTAAACACAAACAAAATATCGCCATTTGGCATATTGACCCAGCGCAGATCACTGCACCGAAGTGTATTGAAAACTTAAAAAATTGGCTTTCAAACGCTGAGACTGAACGCATGGTGCGCTTTCATCAAGCTAAACATCAGCACGCCTTTTTAATCAGTCATGCCCTGAAACGGGCCACGCTTGCCCAAGTGTTAGACCTAGCCCCCGCTGAACTAGAATTTGGTGTGGGCTCTCATGGCCGACCTTTCTTGTTGGGCCATGGCCAACACAGCCTGCAATTTAACTTAAGTCACACTGACGGCATGGCAGCCATTGCCATAAGTCAAGATGCCTATGTTGGGCTTGATGTTGAAAACCTCACCCGTAACGTGCCAGAAACAGCTTTTGCGGCCCGATTTTTTACCCCTCTAGAACATGACGACATTTTGGCGCATGAACACACCCCAAATAGTCACCGGCTACTTGAATACTGGACATTGAAAGAAGCCTATATCAAAGCCGAGGGGCTAGGTATTTCAATTGGCCTTGACACATTTTATTTTGAGTTGAATGAAAGCTCACTAAAGATTCAATTCACCCCGGAGGCTCGACCCCCAAGCCAGCCGTGGCAATTTATGCAATTTAAACCCATGCCACGTCACCTTATGGCATTAGCGTGGGCACCAATTCCAGATCAGACCAAACAACTAAAAACACATGATCTATCAAACATTCAAGAACCGCCCTGCACTCTCAACTGTGCCGTAAAAGCGGCTGATCAATTCTTCAATGTTGACTGACTATATGACGGTTTTAACTGACTCACTCAATATGATTCATTTTAAAAAATGATTGCAAAAAATGCTTTATCACCGCCTTAAATTTAAACCAAATCGTTCATAATTTGTGGTTACGTTCAAAGCGTCATTAAAGGCACACTCACCGCCCAAGAACAACGCGAAATTGGCTTCCCCTGGACGTTGGGTATGGTTGAACGATCGCGTCGCTCTGTTGGCGCCACCATTGCAGCTTGCAAAGCGGCGTTAAGTGATGGGGTCAGCGTTAACTTAGCTGGGGGCACGCACCATGCTTATCGTTTTAAAGGCAGTGGTTTTTGTGTGTTTAATGACGCAGCCATTGCAGCACGGGCTATGCAAAGGCAGCACAGTTCAGCATTAAAGGTGGCCATAGTTGATTTAGATGTTCATCAAGGCAACGGCACGGCCTCAGTCTTAGCGCAAGACGAATCTATATTCACTTTTTCAATGCATGGTGAGCATAACTTCCCTTTTCGTAAAGAGCCCAGTGATTTAGATATAGGCTTACCTGACGGCACCACAGATGAAGCTTATTTACAGGCGCTTAACCGTGGGTTAGACGAATTAAGTAACCGCTTTAAACCTGATTTTGTGATTTACCTAGCCGGTGCAGATGCCCATGAGGGTGATCGCTTGGGGCGATTAAAAATCTCGCAACAAGGCATGATGATGCGTGATGAAAAGGTATTTGAATTTGCACAACAGCGTCAAATTGGTGTGGCCGTTGCTATGGCGGGCGGGTATGGCCATGACATTAAGCAGACAGTTGCTGTACACGCCCAAACAGTCGACACAGCAGCACGCTTCGCACAAGCTCATCATGCTTAATCATTCTGCTCGTAACCTTATTGCACAACGCATTCGCTCGATGACAGGGTCGACCAAACCACCCACACGGCCAGCGTTGTAGCTTTGTATGTCATGAACCAGCCATCAGCTGATGCACCCGGGTAAGTATATTGAATTACACCTGCGTCAAGAAAAATTCCGTTACCCACTGAAGCCTTCCAACCACCGTAAAAATTCATTTCTAATGATGCGCCGTTAACCCAGTCAACGTTCGAGTTCCAGTTGCCTAGATAAAATTCTAAGATACGAGGCTTTACACGACAAAAAATTATTGTGTAAAATATACGTAATAATACTCATTCTCATTCTTATTAACATTCTTATTCATATGCCAAAAACATCCTTGAAACCTGTCGCACCTTTTACATTAGATCAAGCCCAAATTGGGGTCACTTACCGGGTGCAATCAGTTAAAGCCGACCCTCGCTTAGCGCACAGTGATCAACACTTAAAAGACCTTGGTTTTTTATCTGGTGAGCACGTTATTTTAAAAAAACGAGGGCTGCCGGGCGGCGACCCCCTAGTTGTGCGTGTCGGATCATCTAACTTCGCCTTACGTCGCGCTGAAACAGCGTGTGTTTTGATTGAGCAGGAATGAATCGTGCAAGAAACTAAAATTCATATTCACCCCACAGGCCCTTTGTTTGCCTTAGTCGGTAACCCAAATTGCGGTAAAACTGCATTATTTAATTTGCTGACAGGCAGCCGTCAAAAGGTAGCAAATTACGCTGGCGTTACCGTAGAACGCAAAGAGGGGCGCTTTACAACGCCTGGGGGTCTGAATGTACGCGTACTTGATTTGCCGGGCACCTATAGCCTTTACCCTCGCTCAATTGACGAGCAAATCACATGTAATGTACTCATGGGTCGTGCGGCCGGTGAAAAAACACCTGATGTTGTCATTTGCGTGGTTGATGCAACCAATCTACGTCGCAGTTTACGTATTGTGCTGGCTGTTGAACGCTTAGGCTTGCCGTGTCTCGTTGCGTTAAATATGGTTGACGAAGCCAAAACACGAGGTATTGATATCGATGCCGAAAAACTATCAAACGCACTGTGTTTACCCGTTATCGCCACAGTTGGCATAAAAAAAGGTGGTGATGCGGCACTTCGCTTAGCGATAGACCAAGCATTAATAAACCGTAAGACCGCAAACACAACCACACACGCATTTACATCAACCTCGGCACAAGCCCCAACCCCCGTTGAAAATGATCATCAACGCATACAAGAGATCTTACGTCGCTTGTCGCTTGATCGGGTTGTGCCTGATTTACGTAGCGAGCGTATTGACCAAATCATTTTGCACCCCGTTGTAGGGCCCATCATTTTGGTGGCTCTACTCTTTTTTATATTTCAGGCTATGTTCAGCTTAGCTGAAGCCCCAATGGAATTCATCATAGGTGCCACTGAATATACCGGCAGTTTCATCACCACATGGTTACCCGACAACTGGCTAAGAAGTCTATTAGTTGATGGCATCATCGCAGGTGTGGGCGGTGTTGTGGTGTTTTTACCCCAAATTTTGATCTTGTTTTTCTTTATTTTGGTACTTGAAGAGTCAGGCTACCTGCCTCGTGCCGCCTTTTTACTTGATCGTTTAATGGGTAGTGTTGGTTTGTCAGGTCGCTCTTTTATTCCCTTACTTTCAAGTTTTGCATGCGCCATTCCGGGCATTATCGCCACGCGCACCATACCCAATTTACGTGATCGTATGGTGACCATTCTTATCGCACCCCTGATGACTTGCTCAGCGCGTCTACCAGTGTACGCCTTACTCATTAGCGCGTTCATTCCCAATCGGCTTGTTTCGGGTGGGATTGAGCTTCAAGGCTTGGTCATGTTTGGGCTTTACTTCATCGGTATTTTTGGTGCTTTAGCCGTGGCCTGGTTTCTCAAAATATTCACTTCAAAAAACTCACGCGTGCGCCCGCTTATGATGGAATTACCAACTTACCGTTGGCCCCGTCTTAAAAACTTGGCGATTGGTCTGTGGCAACGCGCTGCCCTATTTTTAAAGCGCGTAGGCGGCATCATCATGATTATGACCATTGCCTTATGGTTTTTAGCCAGCTTCCCGGGTGCACCTGAAGGGGCGGTTGGGCCCGCGATTGAATACAGCCTTGCCGGCATAATGGGGCATGCATTGGCCTTCATACTAGAGCCCATTGGTTTCAACTGGCAAATTGCAATTGCTTTGGTGCCCGGCATGGCCGCACGCGAAGTGGCTGTTAGCGCACTGGGTACAGTTTATGCCCTATCAGTCACGGGTGACGCAGCAGCTGAATCATTAATACCCATCATTTCTGCTCAATGGAGCCTGGCTACAGGCCTATCATTGCTCGCTTGGTATGTTTTTGCACCGCAATGCTTATCAACCATTGCCACCATGAAACGTGAAAGCGGTGGCTGGAAGATACCCCTCATTGGCCTGACTTACATGTTCGTTTTAGCCTACGCCTTTGCTTGGGTCACGTTTAATTTGGCCACCCGGTGGTTTGGTTAGCCAGCCTTTGAAGTGTCGCCTCAACACTCAATCTTAATTGCTAATGTGAATCAAGGTGCTCATATACTTTGAATCACATTAGAGATAAGATTAAAAAATGAATAATATTCAATTTCTTTTGAACGGCAAAGCGACATCTGCGCCTAATGTTGATTCAACTAAAACGCTTCTAAATTGGTTGCGTACCAACCAATTGGTTGGCACAAAAGAAGGCTGCGCCGAGGGTGATTGTGGGGCTTGCATGGTTTTACTGGCCGAGCTTAACGCTACCAATGAATTGACGATTAAATCAGTTAATGCCTGCATTCGATTTATACATACTTTGCAAGGAAAAGCTGTTTTTACGGTCGAGGCTTTACGTCAAAATCATCTCGAAGCAACGAAAGGTTCTGTAAACCTAAAATACCCTTTGCACCCTGTGCAACAAGCCATGGTTGACTGTCATGGTTCACAGTGCGGGTTTTGTACCCCAGGTATCGTCATGTCACTTTGGGGGGTATACCTACAAAGCGAGCAAGCGGTTCAACCCAGCGATATTGCTGATGCCCTTTCTGGCAATTTGTGTCGTTGCACTGGGTACAAACCTATTCTTCAAGCGGGTCAAAAAATGTACGACTACCCACGTTCATTTTTTGATAAACAACAGCTCATTGATCAACTCAAGCAGCTTCAATTATCAATTGATCAAAAACCATACAGCATTGAAACTGAAACGGGGCGTTTTGATGCGCCGACAACCGTCGAGGCCTTAGTTGAATTACGGGCATCTTACCCTAAAGCCACTATTTTGGCGGGTGCAACCGATGTCGGTTTGTGGTCCAACAAACAATTGCGCGACTTACCGCACCTGATCTTTTTAGGTGATATCACTGAATTAAAACGCATTAATGAAGACGCCAATACATTAAACATTGGTGCGGCCGCTTCCCTAAACGAAGCCTACGCCGCGCTGTGCAAACACTACCCTCAATTACACGATATTTTTAAACGTTTTGCCTCAACCCCAGTGCGCAACTCGGGTACGCTTGGCGGCAACGTAGCCAATGGCTCACCCATTGGTGATTCAATGCCCGCTTTAATCGCATTAGGTGCCACCATTACATTAGCCAGTGCACGCAATCAGCAAAGACACGAACGTGTTGTAGTCCTTGAAAATTTTTATCTGGGGTACCAACACAAAGCTTGGGAAGAAAACGAAGTATTGCTGTCAATTCATATTCCCTTACCGCAAATCAATGTTGAATTTAGAAGCTACAAAGTTTCAAAGCGGTTTGATTCAGATATTTCAGCTGTCTGTGGGGCTTACGCCATTCATCTTGAAGCGGGGCATGTGCACAGCATTAAAGTCGCCTACGGTGGTATGGCTGCCATACCCAAACGCGCAAAAAAGGTTGAGGCCCTTCTGAATGATGCCCCTTGGAATGAAATCACAGTAAAAGCAGCGATGAATGCAATGGGCGAAGACTTCCAGCCACTAACTGATATGCGGGCCACAGCACACTATCGACTCAGGGTGGCACAAAACTTGTTGTGGCGTTTTTATCTCGAAACACGCCCACAACATGCCATGTCGCCAGACACACTCAGTGTTTTTACTGACAATCCTTAAATCTTAAAATAACGTGTTGAGGTCTACTATTCATTACGTTTCAAACAGATCATGATAAACGTACCTAAAATGCTTACTGAACCGCTTACCGAAGTACTCACTGAGGCGCTCAAATTAAACCGAGCTTCAGCTGCGCATCAGCCTTCACCTCACGAGTCTGCACACCTGCACACTTTAGGTCAAGCCACCTATGTTGACGATATGCCTGAACTACAAGGCACATTGCATGGTGCTTTAGGGCTTTCAACTCAGGCGCATGCAGAAATTGAGTCGATCAATCTTGATGCTGTACGCAACCTACCTGGTGTCGTTGATGTGCTGCTGGCCTCGCACATTCCTGGTAAAAACGAATGTGGGCCTATCGTACACGACGACCCAATTTTGGCTGACAAAATAGTTCATTACGTTGGGCAACCTATTTTTATGGTTGTAGCGCAAGACCGAGAAGTCGCACGTCGGGCTGCTAGGCTTGCCAAAGTAAGCTACCGACCTTTAACGCCTCAATTAACAATATTGGGCGCACATCAACAGCAATCATATGTGGTGCCACCCGTTGTTTTGCAACGTGGCCAGGTCGCTGAAAAAATAACTGCAGCCGCTTATCAACTGAATGGGCACTTTTCTGTGGGTGGGCAAGAACAGTTTTACCTTGAAGGTCAAATTTCTTACGCCATACCTAAAGAAGACGCCAGCATACATTTATATTGTTCTACCCAACACCCCACTGAAATGCAACATGTGGTCGCACATGCCCTTAACTTAAAAGCCCATCAAGTGGTGGTTGAAATGCGGCGTATGGGTGGCGGGTTTGGCGGCAAAGAATCGCAGTCAGCTTTATTTTCAGCCTTAGCGTCGGTGGCTGCTCACCGCCTAAATCGTCCTGTCAAACTGCGCCCAGATCGTGATGATGACATGATGATTACGGGCAAAAGACACTGCTTTGAATACAACTACGAAGTAGGGTTTGATAACGCTGGGGTGATTGAAGGCGTCAAAATTGAAATGCTGGCGCGGGCAGGGTTTTCTGCAGATTTATCTGGCCCAGTGATTTCGCGCGCAGTCTGCCATGTTGATAACGCATACTACCTGTCAGACGTCGATATACGCGCCTATGCTTGCCGCACAAACACTCAATCGAATACCGCGTTTAGAGGGTTTGGTGGCCCACAAGGTGCCATTGCGATTGAATATATTCTTGACGATATTGCCCGTACTTTAGGCCTCGATACACTAGAGGTTCGTAGAAAAAATTTTTATGGTGTTCATGACCGCAATATCACGCCTTACGATCAAACCGTTACTGACAATATCATTGAAGCTTTGGTGTCAGCGCTAGAAAAAAGCAGCGATTATAAAAACCGTCGAGCGGCCATTCAAGCTTATAACAAGACCAGCCCCATTTTAAAGAAAGGCATTGCCTTAACCCCTGTTAAGTTTGGTATTTCATTTAATGTTCCACACTTAAACCAAGCCGGTGCATTAGTCCATATTTATGTCGATGGTTCGATCATGGTCAATCATGGTGGCACCGAAATGGGACAAGGCTTAAATACTAAAGTGGCACAAGTGGTAGCCCATGTTTTAGGGGTTGATCTTAAAACGGTCAAATCGACTGCAGCCGACACCAGCAAAGTTCCCAACACTTCAGCAACGGCAGCATCAACCGGTACAGATTTAAATGGCAAAGCTGCTGAAAATGCTGCAATTCAAATACGCGATCGGCTTGTCACTTTTTTAAACGCACGACATGGTGGAACCGTTGAAGACGTTGTTTTTGCAGACAATAAAGTCTTCTTTAAAGGCGAATTCAAACTAACATTTATTGAATTATGTCGCCAAGCCTACGAAGCTCGAATTCAGCTCTGGTCTGATGGTTTTTATGCCACCCCTAAAATTCACTGGAGTAGCAGTAGGGTGCGCGGCAGCCCTTTTTATTATTTTGCTTACGGTGCTGCCGTATCTGAAGTACTAATCGACACTCTGACGGGGGAATACAAACTTCTACAAGCCGATTTATTACACGATGCGGGGCGTTCATTAAACCCAGCTATTGATATTGGCCAAATAGAAGGTGGTTTTATACAAGGCGTAGGTTGGTTGACCAGCGAAGAATTAAACTGGAACCCATACGGCAAACTCATAACGCATGCGCCTTCCACCTATAAAATACCCTCTGTACACGACTGCCCTGCCCGCTTTTCAACCCAACTCTATACCAACGAGAACCGAGAAGACACTATTTTGCGTTCTAAAGCTGTCGGTGAACCGCCCTTATTGTTGAGTTTTTCAGCATTTTTTGCCATCAGAGATGCCATTTCGAGTGTAGGGCCTGTTGGCGCGTTACCCAAACTCATCGCCCCAGCCACGCCTGAAGCGATTTTAAATGCTATAGATAGCGTTCAAAGCAATTCAAAATCGCTTACATGACAGGGCAAAATCATGAATGCACGCTCACTTATTTCTGACTTTTATGCGCGTAGCGATAAAGTATTTATTTTGGTGCGAGTTAACCAAACTAAAGGCTCTACACCACGCGAATCAGGTGCCATGATGTTGATTAGTCAAAACGCATTGCATGGTAGCGTTGGGGGTGGCCGACTCGAGCTAGAGGCCATTCAAATTGCGCGATCTCAAATTGAGATGTTGCAATGCAACCCACACGATCCTGTCAATGCAAGTTCAAATATTGTGACCAATGCAGACTTCCCTTTAAAAAACCCAGTTTACGTTCATACCTTCTCACTTGGGGCTTCTTTGGGGCAATGCTGCGGTGGCAAGGTTGAGCTAAGCTTTGAAACGCTCTTGCCAGGCTGTTCACTGCCACAAGCCTTGCAGCAACTAGAAAAAAAACAAGCCACTTCAATGCCCCCCATTGTTCTCTTTGGGGCGGGTCATGTCGGTCGAGCACTGGTCAATATTATGTCTACCCTACCCTGTCAGTTGACTTGGGTTGATAGCCGCGCAAACGAGTTTGCAGGCTACACCGCCCCACTCCCCAAACACATTAGGGCTGTTTTAACCGACTCAACTGAGGCTGGTACGGCTGAGGTGGCTGCGGTGGCTGAAGCGCCACCCGGTGCCGCTTATGTTGTCATGACACATAGCCATGCACTTGATCTCGATATTTGTGCAGCCATCTTGAAGCGCAATGATTTTGCTTATGTTGGGTTGATTGGCTCACGCACCAAAGCGGCGCGTTTTCAGCAACGTTTAACTGAACGACACATTACCAATGCACATCAACTTGTCTGCCCAATTGGCATTTTAGGCATTTCTGGAAAAGAACCTGCTGTGGTTGCCCTGTCAGTCGCCGCTGCACTAGCACAGCTTGAACAAACCCACATGACTGATCAAAATGAATTAGCTACACTCTAATGATACGCAACGCTTCAATATAAACCTACCGGAAACCATATGAATACAATGGCTTCATTACCGAGCCCCTTACTTGAACTCAAGGGCATGCGTAAGGTATATCAATCAGTTGTGGCTAATGATCATATTGATCTGTGCGTATTGCCGGGTGAAATTCATGCAGTGTTGGGTGAAAATGGGGCGGGCAAATCAACGCTGATGAAAATTATTTACGGTGTGACGCAACCCACTGCAGGAAAATTATTTTGGCAAGGATATGAAATAAAAGTAGCAAGCCCAGCACAGGCACGCAAACTTGGTATTGGCATGATTTTTCAACACTTTTCATTGTTTGAAACGTTGAATGTGGTTGAAAATGTGGCGTTAGGTCTTGATCACCCACCCAAACTTAAACAATTAGCACAAGAAATTATTGAAATTTCAAATCGCTATGAGCTCCCTATTGACCCATTTCGTTCTGTACATACATTATCAGTAGGCGAGATGCAGCGCGTTGAAATTATTCGTTGCCTATTACAAAAGCCCAAATTACTGATTATGGATGAGCCCACCTCAGTGCTGTCGCCCTCTGCTGTGCGCAAACTATTTGAAACATTACGACAATTCGCAGCTGAGGGCTGTAGCATTTTGTACATTAGCCACAAGCTTGACGAGATTCAAGCCCTTTGCCACACCGCTACGGTTCTTCGTAGCGGCAAAGTTGTGGGAAATTGCATACCAGCAAACGAAACGCCTCAATCAATGGCGCGCATGATGATTGGTAAAGATTTAACAGCATACAAACACCATGCCTTCGCACCAGGCGAAACGCTGTTGCAACTCAAAGGACTGTCGTGTAAAACTAAAGACCCTTTTGGTATTGATTTAAACAACATTCACCTTGCGGTGCGGGCGGGTGAAATTTTAGGCATTGCCGGTATTTCAGGAAATGGTCAAAAAGAATTACTTTATGCCATTTCGGGTGAAGAACTCGTGAGCAAGCCCGATGCCATTCAAATTTGCGGTGTTTCTGTCGGCAAAATAAACCCTAGGGGTAGGCGGCACTTGGGTTTATGTTTTGTTCCAGAAGAGCGTTTGGGGCGCGGTGCGGTGCCTCAAATGTCACTTGAAGACAACGCCTTAATGACAATGATAAAACCTGCAGTAGTTGAATATGGCATGATTCAGTACACCAAAGTGAACGCTTACGCATCTGCATGCATTCAAAAGTTTGACGTTAAATGCAGTGGCCCTCAAGCTCAAGCCCAATCGTTATCGGGTGGCAACCTTCAAAAATACATTGTGGGCCGTGAAATTATGCAAGACCCTAAAGTCATTGTTCTAGCACAACCGACTTGGGGTGTTGATATCGGAGCAGCGTTGTTTATTCGACAAGCCTTGCTCGAACTTAGCAACAAAGGGGTAGCCATTTTGGTTATTTCTGAAGAAATAGACGAACTATTTGAAATTTCAGATCGTATTGTTGTGATGTCAGACGGCAAACTTTCGCCTGCTAAATTAACTCAAGAAACCAACGTTGAAGAGATAGGTGTTTGGATGAGCGGTATGTGGCCAGAGGCAGAGCAAATAACTGCCTTGCCGGCGACATAAAGTGTAATGTTTTTGGAAAATGCTCATGATGCTTAAATTCGAAAAGCGCCCTGTCGCGTCGGAGGCTATGCGTTACATATCACCACTGCTGTCAATAATCATGACATTGGTGTGCGGTTTCATACTATTTGGTTTTTTGGGTAAAGACCCCATCAAAGGGTTTGAGATCTTCTTTCTTAACCCTTTAAAAACCAGTTACGGCATTTCCGAATTATTTCTTAAGGCCACGCCTTTAATTTTAATTGCAACAGGTCTGAGCATTGGTTTTCGTGCCAATGTTTGGAATATTGGTGCCGAAGGTCAATTTATATTAGGTGCTATTGCAGCGACAGGTGTGGCAATACATTTCGACTACCACCCTAGAATGCTGTTGCTCACTGAAATGATGATTGCTGGCATGGTGGGTGGCATGTTGTGGGCAGGCATCACTGCTTTTTTACGTACTCGCTTTAATACAAATGAAATTCTGGTCTCGCTCATGTTGGTATACGTTGCCCAGTATTTAGCAGAATGGTTTGTGCACGGACCCTGGAAAGACCCTGACGGTTTTGGTTTTCCTCAAACTGTTATTTTTTCAGACAACGCCCTACTGCCTATTTTTTTTGATGGGTTACGTGTCAATTTAAGCTTACTCGCCGCTTTATTTTTTTTAGTCTTAGCTTATTTTTTTATTTTTAAAAGTTTTGCCGGTTTTAAAATGCTGGTTTCAGGTTATGCAAAAGCCGCAGCCCGCTATGCCGGCTTTTCAATCAATCAATCTATCTGGTTAGGTTTACTAGCAGGTGGTGCACTGGCTGGTGTAGCGGGTATGACTGAAGTCTCTGGCCCTGCCGGTCAATTAACCGCCCACATTTCAAATGGCTATGGGTTTGCAGCCATTATTGTGGCTTACGTCGGTAGGTTGCACCCCGTGGGTATTTTTTTCTCAGGTTTATTGATGGCGCTTCTTTATTTAGGCGGCGAGCAAGCCCAATATTATTTAAACTTACCCTCTTCAATTGGGCGCGTCTTTCAAGGCATGTTGCTATTCTTTTTGTTAGGTTTAGACATATTGGTTCAATATCGTATTCGTTTCACTGGCTTAACAAGAAAAGAGGCCTGATGTAATGGAACAGAATATTTTCACATCAATTTTATTTGCCACCATTATTGCTGGCACACCGCTTATTATCGTTGCCCTAGGCCAACTCATCGCAGAAAAGTCAGGTGTTTTAAACCTAGGTGCTGAAGGCATGATGGCCATGGGCGCCATCGCTGGTTTTGCCGTAACGTTTCATACGGGTAACCCGTGGTTAGGGTGTATTGCCGCTATGTTTGCGGGTGCGGCATTATCTTTGATTTTCGCTTTCTTAAGCATTACGCTATTGGCTAATCAAGTGGCAACAGGCCTAGCCTTAGCAATATTTGGGGTGGGGCTTTCAGCTTTTGTGGGTAAGCCCTACGAGTCTGAAACGCTACCCGCTGTCGCGCCCCTGCGCATACCTTATTTTGCAGACATTCCCTTTATCGGTGAAGCCCTTTATAACCAACAATTCATTGTCTATATCTCTTGGGGTATATTTTGGGGAATTTTATGGTTTCTCTATAAATCACGTAGCGGCCTAATTTTAAGATCAATCGGTGAATCGCCCTCAGTCGCTCACGCCATTGGCTATTCAGTCACACGATATCGTTACTTTGCAGTCTTGTTTGGGGGTGCCATGGCTGGGTTGGGTGGCGCGTTTTTGTCTATATTCCATACCCCTTTATGGTCTGAAGGTATGATTTCCGGCAAAGGCTGGATAGCGATTGCATTGGTTGTTTTCGCGACATGGCGCCCTTTTAGAGTGATGGTGGGCGCATATTTATTTGGTGGTGTGATGATTGCCCAATTATTTCTTCAAGGCTCAGGGCTCGAAATTGACTTACCCTCACAACTCCTGTCAGCTTTACCTTATTTAGCGACTATTATCGTGTTAGTTATTATATCTAGAAACCCATTATCGATTCGCCTTCACTCGCCCGCATCTTTAGGTAAGCCGTATCGGCCTGACGCATAATGTCGTTGACTTTTAGTTTTTTTTAGTTTTTTTTAGTTATCGTTTAGCAGAACAGCAGTTTGTTTTTTAAAACACCACGAGTCTTTTGCAGCCTCGCCTAAGCAGTTAAATTAATTACTTATTTCACGGAGCAATTCGCATGAAAATGCCTCAAAATTTAAAAAAATCATTGCTGCTTTTGGCTGCTTTGACTCCCTTTTCAGTATTGAGCACGGCACAAGCCGCTGAACCTGTCAAAGCCTGTTTTGTATATGTTTCTCCAATTGGTGATGCCGGCTATACCTTTCAGCACGACAAGGGTCGTTTAGAAATGGAAAAGGCGCTTAAAGGTCAAGTAGTAACCAGTTATGTAGAGAATGTGCCAGAGGGCCCTGATGCGGAACGTGTCATACGAGAAATGGCAACATCAGGCTGCAAAGCTATTTTTACAACCAGCTTTGGTTACATGAACCCAACTGAAAAAGTTGCGCGCCAGTTTCCTAATGTTGCATTTATGCATGCCACAGGCTACAAATCAAACAATAAAAATTTTGCAAATTACAACGCACGCTTTTATGAGGGTCGTTATGTGAACGGCATCATTGCAGGCAAAATGACCAAAACAAATATTTTGGGTTATGTTGCAGCGTTCCCTATTCCAGAAGTGATTCATGGTATTGACGCCTTTACTCTAGGTGCGCGAAGCGTCAACCCAAAAGCTGAGGTACGCGTCATTTGGGTGAACTCATGGTATGACCCCGGTAAAGAACGTGAGGCTGTCCTAACATTAATATCGCAAAACGCTGATGTCTTAATGCATCACACCGACTCAACCGCGATTGTTCAAGCGGCCCAAGAAAAGGGTAAATACGCTTTTGCATACCACTCAGACATGTCAAAGTATGGCCCTGACGCCCAACTATCAGCTACGATTCATGAATGGGGTGACTATTACACCGAAACAATGAAAGCCGTTCTGGCGGGCACCTGGAAGCCTAAAAACGTTTGGGGTGGCTACTCAGTCGAAATGATTCGCACAGCACCACCTAACAAAGTGGTGCCCGCTGATTTGGTTGCAGCCGTTCAAAAAGTTGAAGCCAGCATGAAAGCAAATGCATTCAACCCCTTCACTGGGCCCATTAAAAATCAAGACGGTAAAATAGTGGTCCCAGCAGGTCAAGTCATGACTGACGCCGAAATTGGCAAGATAGACTTTTATGTTGAAGGTGTTGCAAGTAAATTACCCAAGAAGTAAGCCAAAGTAATTATTCAAAGCGCGGACACCTCTTGTAAGTTCCGCGCTTTGGCATTTAATTGGCGCCAAATTACTCCTAACATACTAGTGCCAGTGCAGTAAATGATGCACTTTTAAATGGAATATTTATGCAACAAGCATACCGTGCTGAAATCATTGACTTTACAGATGACCCTGCACGTCATGGGCTTAACGCTATGCGTCATTTTTCAGATGGCTTACTGGTGGTTGAGGCGGGTAAAATTGTCGCGGTTGGTGACGCTGAAAAACTCTTAACAACACTGGCACCTGACATACCAGTTCATGATTATCGACCACAAATCATCATGCCAGGCTTTATTGATACACATATTCACTACCCCCAATGCGAGATCATTGCCTCGTACGGCGCACAGCTTTTAGACTGGCTTAACACTTACACATATCCGGCTGAAAGTAGGTTTGCAGACTTTCAGCACGCCCTAACTGTGGCTCGTTTTTTTATTGCTGAATTACACCGTAATGGCACCACCACTGCAATGGTGTTTGCCACAGTACACCCTCATTCTGTAGACGCCTTATGTGAAGCAGCAGGCAATATGCGAATGATTGTAGGCAAAGTGTTGATGGACAGAAACGCCCCCCCATCACTTTGCGACAGTGCCGAGTTAACCTATGACGATAATAAGACATTAATTGAACGTTGGCATGGTCAAAGAAGGTTGTGTTATGCCCTTACGCCACGATTTGCCCCCACGTCAACTGAAGCACAACTTCAAGCTGTTCAAACACTACACCACGAATTTCCTAATGTGCATTTGCAAACACACGTTGCTGAAAATAAAGATGAAGTGGCGTGGGTCGCTGAACTGTTCCCCTGGAGTAAAAGCTATCTTGATGTGTACGACCACTTCGATTTACTTTACGAACGCGCAGTGTTTGCCCATTGCCTTTATTTAAGTGATGCCGACCGTGCCCGAATGGGTGAAACAGGGGCCGCCATTGCCTTTTGCCCCAGCTCTAATTTATTTCTGGGTAACGGTTTATTTGATTTAGCAGCCGCTCAGAAACATCATATTCGTGTCGGTATCGCCAGCGATATTGGTGGCGGCACCAGTTTTTCAATGTTGCAAAACTTATCTGATGCCTACAAAGTCTTACAGCTCAATCATCAAACGCTATCTGCCAGGCAAGGCCTTTATTTAGCGACACTGGGTGGGGCGCGGGCACTTAAGCTTGACATGCAAATCGGCAATTTTGAGCTGGGCAAGGAAGCTGATTTTATTGTTATCAACCCAGATGCTAAACCGCTCACAGCACAGCGCATGGCTCATGCTAAAAACCTTGATGAACGCTTATTTGCTTTAATGATATTATGTGATGATCGTCATATTTCTGCTACTTTTGTTCTAGGTGAAGCCGTTTACACACAAATAACGAGCGAACAATGAACCCCTCGAACACATGACGTCTGAAATTTTTCAACCAAGCAGCAAACCCAAAACCTTGTCATTCGACGATGCTCGCAACCGTATGTTGCAAGCAGCGCGCGTGGCCATTTCGCATGAAAACTGTGCACTCGGGCAAGCACTGGGGCGAGTTTTAGCGCTAGACGTGTACTCACCTATTAACGTGCCGGGTTTCGATAATAGTGCGATGGACGGTTACGCTTTGCATGTCAGTGACTTCAATCAAGCCAATGACTTTGCTAAATACAATATTCAGTTTGAGGTTGTACAACGTATTACTGCAGGCCAAGTTGGGGTTGATCTAGCGGCAGGCCATGCCGCACGCATTTTTACGGGTGCTCCCACACCCTTAGGCTGCAATGCGGTTGTACCGCAAGAAGATGCCTTGCTTAATGACACCCACGTGAGCTTTAGTAAGCCTATTAAACCTTTCCAACATATTCGAAGTGCAGGTGAAGATATTGCTTCTGGCGTATTGCTGATTGCATCAGGTACAAGGCTTGCACCCCAGCATCTTGCGATGCTGGCATCGGTTGGCATTGCAAAAATTGATGTTTTTAAAGCACTGACTGTTTCGTTATTATTTACTGGCGATGAGCTGACAGAACCGGGTGAACCGCTTGCGCCAGGTGCAATTTACAACAGCAACCGTTACGCGATTACAGCCTTAGTTGAACAACTGGGGTGTGTCGTTAATAACATTGAAATCGTTAAAGACTCAGCAGCGCACACAATAAAGGCCCTCGAGCAGGCTGCGCAATCATCTGACGTTATTTTGACATGTGGTGGTGTGTCAGTAGGTGAAGCTGACCACGTACGCGCTGCTGTGCAATCGTTAGGCCATCTTGATTTATGGCAAATTGCCATGAAGCCAGGCAAACCTCTGGCTTATGGTCGTATTGGTCAAGTTGATTTCATTGGTCTACCTGGTAACCCTGTGAGTGCATTTTTAACGTTTTTACTCTTAGCGCGACCGTTATTACTTAAACGTTTAGGTCGCACCGACACACAACTCAAGAGCACACCAGTAAAAGCAGATTTTGATTGGCCTGCACAAAAAGGACGTACAGAGTTTTTACGGGTGAAATGCAGCCATTTACCCAATGGCGATATTTTGGCGCAACGATGGCCCAATCAGGGTGCGGGTATCATGAGTAGTTTAATGTGGGCTGATGGATTAGTAAGAACCCGAGAAAACATCGCGATCAATCAGGGTGATCAAGTTGATTATTTGTCGCTACATCTCTTACTCTCGTAAGCAGTCACTTAAATGTCATCTCAAAAACCTGTAGACATCTCTGTTTATGATGCCTTAATTTTGGCAGGTGGTAAGGGAAGTCGTATGGGGCATCAAGACAAGGGTTGGGTGGTGTGGCAAGGGCGGCCATTTATTCATCATATGCTCGACATTCTAAAAACCCAACAACCCGCCCCTCGCACAATTTATATTAGTGCCAACAGAAATCAAGAGCAGTACGCACAAATAGGTTACGAAGTGATAACTGATGAACGCGCATCATTTCAAGGGCCGTTAGCGGGTATTGAGCAGGCACTTAAATATCTTCAAAATCTTCAACACCAACCTAATTCAACCGGTATGCCTTTACTGGCTGAACCTTGTGAAACGCCCCTATTGGTTGTGCCTTGCGACACGATGTTACTACCAGCGCATTTATTTGCTTTGTTAAATGAAGGCTTAGATGAAATGGTCGATGCAACATACGCAACAAGCTCTAATGGTGCACACCCTTTATGTTGTCTCGTTAAACCTAAAGTGCTTGATCAATTGACACACCAATTAAATAACCATGAACGTCGAGTCATGTCTTGGTTGACGTTAATACATGCAAAGTCAATTAATTTTGAATCAGATACATATTTTAAAAACTTTAATGATTTGGAATCATTGTTAAATGACGCACATGATTAGGCACTTGTTCATAATTTAATTTCACCTAATATTTTGATATCACCTTGTTCTTTGATACCGCCTAATGCTTTGGTATGAGCTTGTAATTTGATACTCATTAATAATTTGGCAAAATATCTTTGTTACATGAGTCATAATTTTTTTATAACCACTTATCTTCGTGCTTAGTCAACGCTTCTAATATGATCGGTTTAAGCCCTTCACCTTTTTTTTGTTCAAGATATTTTTTAAGTGCCTGTCGCATAGAGGGTGCCCAAAACTTTCTCACGTGCGATGCAATATCTACTTCAGCCCCAGCCCGGTCAGGCATGACTTCAAAAAAATCACCAATGCGATTCATCATAATGACCATATTTTCATTTTGCATGTTTACACCTTTTGTCTTTCACATTCATTTACTAAAAAGTCATCATCATTTATTTAAATAAAATTGACTCTACACCGTTATAAATAGACCATTTACTAGGCCGTGCAAAACCAATCAAACACAGGCCATGGCGGCTTGCAATATCAATCGCCATTTGTGTAGGTGCTGATACGGCCACCAACACACTAAAGCCTGATGCCACTGTTTTTTGAACCATTTCCATACTGGCACGACTGGTTACTGCAATAAAACCCGATGCGTTTTGCCAGTCATTTTGAGCATCACCTTTCATCACCAAACCTGCGCCAATGAGTTTATCTAAAGCATTATGTCGACCGACATCTTCACGTATGAGTCTTATGCTCCCCGCTCTGTCAAACCAAGCCGCAGCGTGGGTAGCGCCAGTTACCGACTGAATCAATTGATGTTGAGGTAAATCGATTAATGCTTTGTTGATCGCATCTGCTGCAATGGGTCGCTGTGGGTGTATCTGCTGCAAGGACCGCAATACTTGGTCTAAACTTTCAGTGCCACACAAACCACACCCGGTACGACCTGTTAAATTTCGACGTTTTTCTTTTAGTCGTGCGAAGCATTCACTGGCAATATTTAATTCAACAGTAAAGCCTTGTGGCGTTGATTCAACTTGCACATCATAAATCTGATACACACCATCAACAATGCCTTCCGTCAAACTAAAGCCCCTTGCAAAGTCTTCTAGATCAAGAGGGGAGGCCAACATCACCGCATAACTTACGCCATTAAAAACTAAGGCAACAGCCACTTCAGTCGCAACCTGATCAAGCTGATCAGTACGTTTCCCGTTTTCAACGCAACAGGCCGTTACCTTTTGATAACCGCCTGTCACTGACATATCATTTAACGAGTATCTTGCGTTCATCTAGCCAATGCATCTGCTGTTCGTTGAATTTTGAGTAGTCTTTTTGCCATGTTGAAGGTTGAGCGACAGGCAATACTTGTACCGCTGTCACCTTATATTCAGGGCAGTTAGTCGCCCAATCAGAGCTATCAGTTGTGATCACGTTCGCACCTGACTCAGGGAAGTGAAACGTCGTATACACCACACCGGGTTGCATACGCTCAGTCACTTTTGCACGCAATACGGTGTCACCTGCACGACTCTGAATACCGACCCAGTCACCTTCTGTAATGCCACGATCTTCTGCATCGTGAGGGTGAATTTCAAGCAAGTCTTCGTTGTGCCACTGACTATTTTCTGTTCGACGCGTTTGCGCACCCACGTTGTATTGCGACAAAATGCGCCCCGTCGTGAGTAACAAGGGGAACTTGCGTGTCACTTTTTCATCGCTAGGTACGTATTGCGTCAAGATGAATTTGCCTTTGCCCCGCACAAACTTATCAACGTGCATAATTGCTGTACCGGCTTCATCAGTGTCGTCGTTACAAGGCCATTGCACGCTACCTAAGCGATCAATTTTCTCAAAGCTGACGCCTGCAAAAGTCGGTGTTAATGCAGCTATTTCATCCATAATTTGACTTGGGTGGGTATAGGTCATGGGGTAACCCAACGCATTTGAAAGCAACTGAGTCACTTCCCAATCAGCGTAGCCCGCCATGGGCGGCATCACTTTGCGTACACGGCTAATGCGGCGTTCTGCATTGGTAAAGGTACCGTCTTTTTCTAAGAAAGAAGAGCCTGGTAGTAAAACGTGTGCAAACTTAGCTGTTTCATTTAAGAAAATGTCTTGCACCACAATACATTCCATTGATGATAATGCGGCTTCAACGTGCTGAGTATTCGGGTCAGACTGAGCGATATCTTCACCTTGGCAATACAAGCCCTTGAATGTACCCTCAATGGCGGCGTCAAACATATTAGGTATGCGTAAACCCGGCTCAGACTGTAACGTTACACCCCAAACGGCTTCAAACTGATTACGCACGGTGGTGTCTGAAATGTGCCGATAACCGGGTAGCTCGTGTGGAAAACTACCCATATCGCAACTGCCTTGCACGTTGTTCTGACCCCGTAGTGGGTTCACACCTACACCTTCACGACCGATATTGCCTGTAGCCATGGCAAAGTTTGCAATCGCCATTACAGCGGTTGAACCCTGTGCATGCTCGGTTACGCCTAAACCGTAATAAATCGCTGAGTTAATTAAACCATTGGGACCACTGCCTTTTTGGCCTTGTGCACCCTTAGCGAACAAACGGGCTGCACCTCGCACCAATTCTGCAGGCACACCCGTTACCGATTCGGTTGCCTCGGGCGAATGCTCTTCATTTGAAACAAAATCACACCATTGCTTAAACGAGAGGTCATCACATCTTTCGGCTACATAATCGTCAGCCATTAAATTTTCGGTCACGATCACGTGGGCCAAAGCTGTCATCATTGATACGTTGGTACCTGGCTTTAATGCCAAATGAAAATCAGCTTTGATGTGGGGTGAATCAACCAAATCAATTTTACGGGGGTCAATCACAATCAAACGTGCACCCGCACGAAGACGTTTTTTAAGTCTTGATGCAAAGACCGGGTGACCATCGGTTGGGTTGGCACCCATCACAATTGCCACATCACACTTTTCAACTGACTTAAAGGTTTGTGTACCGGCCGACGTACCTAAGGTTTGACCAAGGCCATAACCCGTGGGCGAATGGCAAACGCGGGCGCAGGTATCAACGTTATTGTTACCAAACGCTGCACGAATCAATTTTTGAACCAAATAGGTTTCTTCGTTGGTACAACGTGATGAGGTAATGCCGCCAATTGAGTCACGACCGTATTTATTTTGAATGCGCTTGAATTCGCTCGCGGCGTAACCGATTGCTTCTTCCCAGCTGACTTCTTGCCAAGGATCAGTAATATTTTTACGAATCATCGGTTTGGTAATACGGTCTTTGTGGGTCGCATAACCCCATGCAAAACGACCCTTCACGCATGAATGACCCTCGTTGGCCTTGCCATCTTTCCAAGGTGTCATACGCACCACTTCATTGCCTTTCATATCGGCTTTGAACGAACAACCTACACCACAATAGGCACAGGTGGTAATGACACTATGCTCAGGCTGACCTAACCAAATAATTGATTTTTCTTGAAGCGTTGCTGTCGGGCAAGCCTGCACACAGGCGCCACAACTGACACATTCAGAATCCATAAACGCTTCGTCTTGACCCGCCGATACGCGTGATTCAAAACCTCGACCACTAATCGTTAGTGCAAACGTACCTTGTGTTTCTTCACAGGCACGCACACAACGATTACAAACAATGCACTTCGACGCATCGAACGTAAAGTACGGGTTTGACTCGTCTTTTTTCGCATCAAGGTGGTTATCGCCCTCGTAACCATAGCGCACATTACGCAAGCCGGTCACACCGGCCATATCTTGTAATTCACAGTCACCGTTGGCGGCACAGGTCAAACAGTCAAGGGGGTGATCAGAAATGTAGAGCTCCATCACGCCTTTGCGCAATTTCTGCAACTCAGTGGTTTGGGTGCGCACAACCATACCTTGCTCTGCTGGCGTTGTACACGATGCGGGGTAGCCTTTGCGGCCTTCGATTTCAACCAAACACAGGCGGCAAGAACCAAACGGCTCTAAGCTGTCAGTCGCGCAAAGTTTAGGGATTTTAGTGCCTTGCATCATGGCTGCGCGCATTAAAGATGTGCCCGCTGGAACAGAGAGCTGATTGCCGTCAATGTACAAGGTAACCATTTTTTCAGAGAGGCTTACTGGGGTGCCAAAGTCAATATCTGGCGGGGCTATTTGGCGGTGACGCGAAACGGTGGTCTCTAACATGGTGCACTCCTGTGCTTTTCTAAATGCGTTGCCGCTTATACGGTCGCTTGTTCAGTTTGAGGCAAACCAAAATCTTCTGGGTAATGATTAAGTGCTGACAAAACAGGGTTGGGTGTCATGCCGCCCATGGCACACAAAGAACCGTAAGTCATGGTGTTACAAAGATCTTTAAGTAATATGACATGCTCTTCGCGGTTTTGATTCCGAGTGATTTTATCAATCACTTCAGCGCCCCGTATTGAGCCAATTCGACAAGGGGTACATTTGCCACACGACTCAAGGGCACAGAATTCCATCGCATATTTAGCGAGTGAAGCCATGTTGGCCGATGTGTCATGCACCACAATACCGCCGTGACCCAGGGTACCGCCAAAACCTAAATACACTTCATAGTCAAGGGGTTGGTCCCACTCTGATTCGGCAATGTAGGTACCTAAAGGGCCACCTACCTGTATGGCTTTAATCGGTTTACCGGTCGCCGTGCCGCCGCCAAAATCGTAAACCATTTCACGTAAGGTCAGGCCAAAAGCTTTCTCAACTAAACCGCCCTGCTTAATGTTGCCAGCCAACTGAAAGGGCAAAGTGCCGCGTGAACGCCCTGCGCCATAATTTTTGTAGAAATCTGCACCCTGCGCCAAAATAATTGGCACACTTGCCAAGGTCACCACATTATTCACGACAGTGGGAAAACCAAACAAACCTTTCAAGGCAGGCAAGGGGGGTTTAGCACGCACAATACCGCGCTTACCCTCAAGGCTTTCAAGCAATGCGGTTTCTTCACCACAGACATACGAACCCGCTGCTTTACGAACGATCAGGTCAAAGGTGTGTGAACTGCCTAAAATATTTGTGCCTAAAAGGCCGGCAGCGCGTGCTTTTTGAATGGCGGTTTCTAGCGTTCTAATGGCATACGGGTATTCAGAACGCACATAAATGAGCCCCTCAGTCGCCCCAACAGCCAACCCTGAAATGGTCATGCCTTCAATTAGCATGTACGGGTCACATTCCATCACCATACGGTCTGAAAACGTGCCCGAATCACCTTCATCAGCATTGCACACAATATACTTTTGCGAACCCGGTGCATCATGCACTGTTTTCCACTTAATTCCCGTGGGAAATGCCGCACCGCCTCGACCCCGCAACCCAGCATCGAGCACTTCTTTGACAATGTCGGCGCCCGACATTGTCGCCGCACGTTTAAGACCTTTAAAGCCATCATGTGCTTGGTAGTCTTCAAGCGATACAGGGTCGGTAATGCCAACGCGTTTAAAGGTTAATCGTTCTTGGCGTTTTAAGTATTCAATTTCTTCCGTTAAGCCTAAGGATAAAGGATGCTTAATTGAATTTAACATTACGGATGGTGAGACGTTTGGGGCAGCGTTTGAAGTTGCATGGGCTTGGTCGCTCATACACCCTGCCTCAAACAATGACGCCACATCTGCAGCCGCGACAGGGCCAAAGGCAACGCGACCAGCGGCTGTTTGCACTTCAACTAACGGTTCTAACCAAAACATACCGCGCGAACCGTTACGCACAACAGTCATGACAATACCATGCTTTTGGGCTTGATCTAAGATCGCTTGCGCAACCGCATCAGCCCCTACTGCCACAGCAGCTGAATCGCAGGGAACAAAAACTCGTAAACTCATGAAGACACCCTTACTTTAGATAAATCTAATGCGCTGATCAGTGCATCAAATTTTTCGTTAGTAACGCGTGCATGCACCACATCATCGATCATCACGGCGGGTGAGCAGGCACATAACCCTAAGCAATATGCAGGTTCAAGGGTAACCTGACCGTCTGCAGTGGTGCCATGACTAGCACACCCTAATGATTTCTCAGCATGATCAAATAATGCCTGAGCACCCATTGCTTGACAGGCTTCAGCGCGACAGACCTGAACAATGTGGTGACCGGGGGCTTCGCTACGGAAGTGATGGTAATACGTGATGACACCATGCACTTCAGCGCGAGAGAGATTCAAAGCTTTGGCAATATCACCCACCGCTTCGGGTGGAACATAACCCAACGCATCTTGCACATCGTGCAAGATCGGCAATAAGGCACCGGGTACATCTTGAAACTTAGCCAAAGCATTTTGAATCTCTTGCATCATATATTTTCTCTTTAAAAGAATCGAGCTACGCTCAAGGAGCCGCCTGATTCTTATGGCCACAATGTTATTTGCTACCGAGAGTCTTACAGAGGGCGCGGGTATCGTCTAATTTATTTTATGAATGAAGTCATAACGACATTTGAACTTACAATTTAAACAATACAATAAAAATTATTTTGTAGCGTGTAAATAGCCCGTATGACACTTCACTTCCTCAAGCCAGTCTTGGCTTTGCGCCAATTCAATGGCTGCTAATAAAACACGACTGGTGCGATCCGTTTTAGGAGTGATAAATGAAATGGGAACAGCAACGTCAGGGTTAACGAGCGGGCGTGCTTCGAGTTGTGTATAACTATCAGATAAGCTAACTAATGAGCCCGGCATCACACTACAAACTGTACCAGCCAGAACAGTAAGGGTCAGCGTCATAATTGAGTTGGTTTCAATAACCGGTGAAACCGGGTGCCCTACTGATGCAAACATACGATCCATTAAGGCGCGGTTGTGCATTTCAGTGCTTAATAAACAAAGCGGCAGTTTGGCCGCGTTAGCCCAACTGATAGGTTCCCCTATCAATAAACGGCCTGAGGTTGGCTTGCTAGCCCTTTGTAAAAGATAGTAGCGTTCATCGTATTGCGGAATCACACTTAACCGAGTCGACCTTTTTGCGATACGTTCGGTATAACCCAAACCCATGTCTAGAGCCAAATGCTCAAGCCCTGTTTCAATCTCTATTGAACTCATCGACCTCACCGTGGGCCTAACGTCGGGGTACAAAGACTGAAGCCGGGCTGCGAATCGTGCCGCTAAGGGAACAGCAGTCGGTACTGTCCCAATTAAAATATGCCCTTTAGGTTGATGTGACGTGCTTTCAAGCTCTTGCTTAAGCAACTCTTGTTCGTGCAATACACGACGTGCAGACGACAACACTTGCTTGCCTTCTGGTGTGAAACCTGCAAAGTTACGGCCACGTTTAATAATTGCTAAACCATAATGGTCTTCAAGCGCACGCAAGGCGTTTGACAAAGCGGGTTGGGTCACGTTACAAGACAGCGCTGCACGCCCAAAATGATGATGGTCGTCTAATGCCACCAAATAGCGCAAAGATACCAGCAAATTCATGATGATTAGCCCCCAATGAGACAGAGATTACAGCAAAAATAGCGTAATACCTGATAACCTCTTTATTGAAACTTCTTTAACAGAAGCTCTAAATTCACCTTGGGGACGCCATGCTTTACGAACTGCTTAAATTATTTCACGTTGTTGCCATCATTGTTTGGGTCGGGGGCATGTTTTTTGCGCACTTCTTTCTCAGACCTGCGATGGGCCAACTTGATGTGTCTACGCGTTTAAAATTTATGCATCAAGTCTTAGGGCGTTTTTTTAAGGCAGTGATTATTGCTTCTGTGACAACGCTCGTAACCGGTTACTGGATGATCGGGCGCGTAGCGCGCACCGCGGCTGAGGCCAACACACCCTTTGCGATGCCCTTAAGCTGGACAATCATGGCCTCTCTGGGCACCATTATGGTGTTGATATTTTTTCACATGCGTTTTGCATTATATAAACGCTTTAACTTAGCCATATTTGCCCAAGATTGGGACACTGCATCAAAAAATATGAAGACAATTCGTACCTGGGTAGGTATTAACTTATTGATAGGTGTAGTGACTGTTTTGGTTGCACTGTCGGGTGGTATATAACATTTACTGGTGGGCGATAGTGGGTTCGAACCACTGGCTTCCACCGTGTGAAGGTGGCACTCTACCACTGAGTTAATCGCCCAATTAAATTAACCATTCAAAATTATACATGGGCGTTGCTGACCGCGCTATTTATCCTCTCTCTAAGCAGAGACGATTGCTGCGCATTCACTTAAACTGAGGCATCATAAGGTTTGCGCCAAGCACAAGTACCTTTGACCAAACCGTCAAGGGTGTCAAGGTAAGTCTCATGTGCAGTCTGTTCTTCTGCAGTGACGGTAACATCGGCCAGTAATTTAACCACTTGATCGCTTGCAGCATGGCCCGATACCGTCACCGATTTTGATTCAAGGTGGCTAAATTCATCAATGGCTAAACTGTCTTGACCACGCGTCATAGCCAACCACACTTCGGCTAACAAGCGCGCATCAAGCAAAGCGCCGTGAAGTGTGCGGTGAACATTTGAAACGCCGTAGCGATCGCACAATGAATCAAGAGAATTGCGCTTACCTGGGTGCAAAGAACGGGCATGTAGCAATGAATCAGTAACCCCACTACAAAACTCAATAATCGGTGGGCGACCCAAGCGCGACAGTTCAGCGTTGAGAAACTTCAAATCAAATGGGGCGTTATGAATAATTAACTCTGCACCATCGACAAAGGACAACAGCTCATCAACTTTGCTTTCAAAGCGGGGCTTGTCAGACAAAAACTCGCTCGATAACCCATGCACATTGAGTGCACCCAAATCGCTTTCGCGGCCGGGGTTTAAATAGGTATGAAAATCTTTACCCGTTACCAATCGATTGACGACTTCAATTGCACCAATTTCAATCACACGGTGACCTTGACTCGGGTCAAGACCGGTTGTTTCTGTATCTAGAATAACCCAACGCACGTGCAAATTCCCCTTATGACAATTTAACTGAGTGATTGATTATGAAGGCTCTTTTCATGATCACCCGCACCACGATCACCCATATTATGTTCGCTCTTTGCTTCACCACGAATGTTACGGTCTGCGATTAAGGTATAAGCCACTGGCACCACAAATAACGTTAAGAAAGTACCTAAGGTTAAACCACCCACCAAGACCCAACCAATTTGTTGACGCGATTCAGCCCCAGCACCGGTTGCCAAAGCCAACGGAATCACCCCCAGCACCATTGCACCAGTGGTCATTAATATGGGGCGCAAACGTAACACGCTAGCTTGAATGACCGCGTCAAAAATGTCTTGGCCTTTTTCTCGCAACTGGGTCGCAAACTCAACAATCAAGATACCATGTTTGGTAATTAAACCCACCAAAGTCACTAACCCGATCTGACTGTAAATTGTTAAGGTACCCCCAGATAGCCATAACGCCAGCATCGCCCCTGTCATAGAAAGCGGCACCGTAAGCATAATAATGAAAGGGTTGCGCCAGCTTTCGAACTGCGCAGCCAACACTAAATAAATAAAAATTAACGCCAAACCAAACACCACATAAATGCTACCTGACGCATCACGAAACTCGCGCGATTGTCCATCTAAATCAAGCTGTACTGTGGGGGGGAATTCTTGCCGTGCCAGCTTAGTCATCTCGTCAAGCACTTCCCCCATGGCGAAGCCAGGGTTAATAATGGCTTGCACCTTCACTGCACGTAAGCGATTAAAGTGATTCAACGATTGTGGTGATACGCTTTCTTCTACTTTAACCACGTTATCGAGTTGCACCATAGCGCCTGATTTACCCCGTACATAAATGTCAGAAATATCACGTGGGTCTGACCGATCTCGCGGTGTCACTTGCACCACTACGTTATATTGTTCACCATCATCTTTATAGCGCGTGACTTGACGACCACCCAACATCGTTTCAATGGTACGGCCCACAGTACTGACATCTACACCCACATCGGCCAGTTTTTCTCGATCAATTTTGACCCTGAGTTCTGGCATATTCATACGCAAATCCATCTCGATATTGCCCAAGCCAGGGTATGGTCGTAGTTTGTCAATATATCTAGACACCATGCGATACAACTCAGGGTATGAGGCTTGACTCATCACCACGAACTCAATCGGTCTTGTACTAGCGCGCAAACCAAAAGACGGGGGGTTTAAGGGAAAGGCTCGTACACCTGGTAATTGCATAAACTGCGGCATCAATGACTGCGTAATATCTTGTTGCTTGCGCTCACGATCTGCCCAAGGTTTTAAACTCAAAATCGCAAAACCTTCTGCAACAGTTGGGAAGCCCACAATCAGTTGCCGGGCAACAGCTTCAGGTATCGTTTCATAGATTGTTTCAATTCGCTTGGCATTATCAAGCGTATAGCTCAGTGTTGCACCCTCTGGCGCTGAGAACACGCCAAAAATGACGCCGCGGTCTTCAACGGGCGCTAACTCGCTTTTAACGACAGAAAACAACCCCACGCTTGATAAAGCGACAATCCCACCTACGATCAATACTGGAATGCGATGAGACAATGCCCAGCGCAAACCGCTTTGATAACGCTCTGTTAATGCATTGAACCAACCTTCAACCATGGCATATAGTTTGCCGTGCGACTTTTTTTGACTCAACATACGTGAGCACATCATGGGGGTTAGCGTTAAGGCAACAAAGCCTGACACCAACACAGCACCCGCCAAGGTTAAAGCGAACTCAATAAATAAGCGACCTGTTCGACCTGTAGCAAATGCAAGGGGGGCATAAACTGTGACAAGCGTTAGAGTCATCGCCACCACAGCAAAGCCAATTTCTTGCGACCCTTTAATGGCCGCTTGAACAGGTTGCATACCTTCTTCTATATGCCGATAAATATTCTCAAGCACCACGATGGCGTCATCAACCACCAAACCGATGGCTAAAACCATCGCCAACAACGTTAATGTGTTGATAGAAAAACCAAACAAATACATGATGCCGCAAGCACCAATGAGCGATACGGGAATGGTCACAATCGGCACCAAACTCGCGCGTATGTTGCGCAAGAAAAAGAAGATCACCAACACCACCAACACAACCGCTTCACCAATGGTTTTATATACCGACTCAATTGATTTTTCAATAAAAACTGAAGAGTCATACGAGACGACAAGTTTTATACCTTTAGGTAGATTTTTATTAATTTCTGCGATCTCTTGCCGCACTGCCTTTGACAGATCTAGGGGGTTGGCTGTCGCTTGTTTAATGACACCAATATTGATCGAACTTGACCCGTTATAACGAGCAGAAATACGTTCACTTAATGGCGCGATTTCAACTTTAGCTAAATCTTTGATACGAACTGGGTAGCCTTGTACGTTCGTTACAATAACGTCTTCAAACTGCTGTACATTTCTCAAGTCAGTTGACGACACCACTGAAAACTCTCTTGTGCTTGACTCAATGCGACCAGCAGGTATTTCAACGTTTTGTGCCCTGAGTGCATTTTCAACATCTTGCACGGTCAAGCCATAAGCTGCGAGTTTTTCACGATCAACAAAGATACGCATTGACGGCGCGCGTTCACCGAAAACACGAACTTCAGCCGCACCGGGCAGCACAGACAAACGAGTTTTAATGTATCTATTAATATAGTCAGATACATACATCGTTGATAAATCAGCTGCTTGCACTGCAATATAAATAATCGGTCGAGAATCAGCTTCAACTTTTGATACTATAGGTTCGTCAATATCGTCTGGTAATGAACGACGCGCTCTTGATACTTTGTCTCGCACCTCAGCCGCTGCAGCATCAGGGTTACGTGACAAATCAAATTTGACATTGATTTGGCTGCGCTCGGCGCGACTGCGCGAGGTCATCACCGACACACCTTCAATGCCCGATAGTTGATCTTCTAAGGGTTTGGTGACTTGCGACTCAACCACGTCAGGCGAAGCACCTTTATAGGTGGTGTCAACCGACACCACTGGTTCATCAATGTTTGGGTACTCTCTAACACTAAGACGAGAGTAAGACATCAAGCCAATTAAAACGACTGCAAGCGACAGCACCGATGCAAAAACAGGTCGGTGTACGCAAATCTCTGAAATTTTCATGGTGTGTGTCTAGTAAGTAGACGAACTAGGGTTCACTTGACCTGTAGGTGTCAGCATGTTTTGTTCTGCCTGGGCTTTCTGCACCAAGTCTTGGGCAACCTTAGAAGCTAATGGCTTAGTGCCCAAAATTTTTACAAGCGCTTTGTCGCGTATTCGCTGAATACCCGAAATCACAACCACATCGTTTGGTGCTAAGCCTGAGCGTATTTCAACTAAACCACTGTGCCTCTCACCTGAGGTGACCTCAACTTGTTCAACGCGATCATTCACCACACGATACACATATTGATTTTGACCAGAAGGCGATAAGGCAGACTCAGGCACCACGATGGCCTGTGCATTTTGCGTTAACAGTTGCACTCGAGCAAACATACCAGGGCGCAGTTGCAACGCCTCATTATCAACCGCTGCGCGAACCAGAACTGAACGGCCACCCGCCTCAATGAGCGGGCTAATTGCAAACACATCACCCCGAAATCGTTGGTTTGGCAGAGCATCAACCTTGAGCTCAAGTTTTTGGCCCGTCTTTACTTGCGTCACATAAAGTTCAGGTAATCGAAAATCAACTTTAAGTTTTTGAATCGATTCGAGCGGGGCCAAATCTAAACCTGGGCTGACATATTCGCCCACCGATACGGTACGCAAACCAATGACGCCGTCAAACGGCGCATTGATTCGCATTTTTTCAAGTTTGGCTTGTGCCAAATCGACTGCAGCTTGTTGCACTTTAAGACTGTTTGATGCGTCGTCTCGCGCTTCTTTACTTACAAAACCTTCAGAGAAAAGCTGTTTGGCACGGTTTTGTCTGCCTTGTGCAATGGCTAAACTGGCTCGTACTTGCTCAAGTTCGGCGCGTGCAACCGCATCATCAAGTTTAAATAACAACTGACCTTTAACGACAGGTTGCCCTTCCTTAAAATTAATTTCAGCAATTCGACCTGCCTGTTCAGCGCGCAACGTGACTGACTCTTCAGACTTTAAAGATCCAACAGCCGTTAAACCTTTAGCAAAAGGCATCAGCTCGGCCTGTGCCACTTCAACCGGTGTGGCACGCGCTGCAGCTGGGCTTGCTGGCGCACTCTTAATTGTCGCCGAGCTGGATGTTGAAGAGATGAGTAACTTAGGGCCAACCCAGCCGAGCCCAATGCCAACTATCAAAATCACCAGTGCCGTTACCCAGCGTATATATTTTTTCATTTCGATTGAAGTGCTTTAAAAACACCTTGATTGGCCAATTGATCGGCACGTTCGTTACCGACATCACCCGCATGGCCTCTCACCCAACGCCATTGAACTTGCCGCCCACTAACCAATAGGTCAAGAGCCTGCCAAAGATCAGCATTTTTTACCGGTTTGCGATCAGCTGTTTTCCATTGCCGTTGCTTCCAGTTGGGTAACCACTCGGTCATACCTTTATGAACATATTGCGAATCAGTGTGCAAAATGATTCGCGTATCAGGCTTAACTGCCTCAAGCGCTTTTAAAACAGCCATCATTTCCATACGATTATTTGTTGTATGCGCTTCACCGCCACAAAGCGTATGCTCTTTACTCTCAGTAATTAACAGCACCCCCCAGCCGCCCACGCCAGGGTTGCCTTTGCACGCACCGTCAGTCCAAGCATTAACATGTACGTCAGAGCTTGGAACGGTTTTGATGGGCAAATCAAGCAATTCAAGTTGAGTGGGTGTTGAGTAATTCATAAACCTTTTTACCAAAACAGTATATTTGTTTTTACCCACCCATATTACGAGATTTTTGACAGGTTGCACCGACTGTTTGGCGTGATTGACGGCGTTTTTTTTGCTGCTTCCAGTTCGGCATAATTAAATGCATGCTGGCAACCTTTTTAACGGCTGACACAACATACACCGCACCAAATATAGGCCACCATCGATCGCCAGCAGGTTCCATAAAAGTGAATCGATCAAGCCATTTTTGTGACGACAAAGCTGGGGCATAACAACCAAAATGCCCGCGATCAATCTCAAATGAGAGCAACTTAAGCCAATCTTTTATTTTATTTGGGGCAACATCGCCTTCTGAGCAGGTTGGTAACCAAGGCTTTAAAAAGGGCAAATGATGACGAAACCCCCACAAACTTAGCGGGTTAAAGCCTGAAATAACCACTCGCCCCTCTGGCACCAAAACGCGCTGCGCTTCTCTTAATAAGGCATGTTGATCTTGAGAGCACTCAAGCGCATGTGGCAAAATTAATAAGTCGATACTATCGCTATCAAATGGCAAATATTCAGGTTCTGCAACCACGCTTGCCTGCCAACTGTTTGATAAATTAGGCTCAATTAATGTTCGACCCACATAAGCTTTGAAGGGCATACGGTTTTGGCGTAATAAGTCTATCTTAGGCAGGCCAACCTGTAAGGCTCTATAACCAAACACATCAGCCACAAGGGCATCAATTTTCAATTGTTCCCATTTCAACGCGTATTGACCCACATCTGTGTCAAACCAGCGCTGCAGTTCTACAATCGGTTGTTGGGAATCTGAAACCATGACATTTAAAAACCTATGACAATCAATCAAACTTTAAGCTCATCACTCAATTTACCTTTTCGTATTCGCCCTATAGAGGCTTTTAACGACAATTACATTTGGCTCATAGATGACGGTCATTTCGCCTGTGTGATTGACCCGGGCGATGCGACACCAATCATAGCGGTGATAAATCAAGATAGGCTTAAATTAACCCATATTTTACTTACCCACCACCATCATGACCACGTTGGCGGTGTGAATGCTTTGGTGCAAGCCTATAACGCTCAGGTTTGGGGGCCCGCAGGTGAGATTTTGCCGCAATGCGATCACGCGCTTGTCGAAAACGATAATGTGTCACTAGACCAACCCAATTTGAACTTTAAAGTTCTTGACATACCTGGCCACACAGCTGGGCACATTGCCTTCACCGGCTCAATCAACCAACAGCCTGTAGTTTTCTGTGGCGACACCCTTTTTGCAGGCGGCTGTGGCCGCATATTCGAGGGCACACCAGCCCAAATGTTTGCCTCGCTTAATAAACTTGCACAGCTTTCTGGCGAAACAAGGGTATATTGTGCCCATGAATACACTCTGGCAAATCTTAAGTTTGCGCTCGCGGTTGAGCCGCGTAACGCTGATCTAGTTACCCGTTATGAAGAAACTCAATCCCTACGTCGAAATCAATTGCCTACCGTGCCCTCTACCGTTGCGCTTGAACGGGCTACCAACCCTTTTTTACGGGCGCACGAACCTGAGGTTTATCTATCAGCGCAACACCATCAAGCCCATTACGCACAGCAACCCGTTGAAACTTTTACGATTTTAAGAAGTTGGAAAAATAATTTTAAATAAATTAAACGTGATTTAAAACTAAATTTAACGTCAGTTAAACATGAGTTAATGTCATTTGATGTGAGTTTGCTCTGAATCTAATGTGAGTTTAATTTGAGTTTATGCTGAAGTTAATTTTAGTTAGTCTGAAGTTAATGTGAGTTTATTCTGAAGTTAATGTGAAGTTAATATGAACTTTAAGTACATTTAATATGAAATTAATGAATCTCTTCCGCCGTCTAATTGTGCTTTGTTTGGCAGTTTTGGCCGGTTGCGCCAACTTAAATGACAACGCGCAAACCTCAGGTGGCGGTGAAATGACCAGCCGTACGGTCAATCTCACCAACCCCCCTGTAGATGTATGGGAACGCATTCGAAGGGGCTACGCAATCCCCAATTTAAATTCACCGCTAGTTGATAAATGGACGAAATACTACGCTTCACACCCTGAAGCTATACAACGCATGGCCGACCGTGCTGGGGTTTATTTGTATTACATCGTTGATGAAATCAATCGTCGCAAAATGCCAACTGAGCTAGCTCTTTTACCATTTGTTGAAAGCGCCTACAACCCCTCAGCTTATTCAAGGGCACGCGCTGCCGGTTTATGGCAATTTATACCCAGTACTGGCTCGCACTTTAAACTCAAACAAGACTGGTGGCGTGACGAGCGCCGTGACCCCATTGCATCAACCAATGCAGCGCTGGATTACCTTGAGTATTTATATGAACTTCAAGGCAGTTGGTATTTAGCTTTAGCCTCATATAACTGGGGAGAAGGGTCGGTTTCTAGAGCTGTCAAAAAGAACCTACGAGCGGGCAAACCCACTAATTACCTCGCACTCAAAATGCCAGCTGAAACGGCGAACTACGTGCCCAAGCTGCAGGCTATTAAAAACATTGTGGCTGACCCTGAACGTTACGCTGTTATCTTACCTATCGTTAATAACGAACCCTATTTTGTGGCTGTTAAAAAAAGTGCTGATATCGACACAGTTGTTGCTGCCCGTTTAGCCGAAATGCCGTTAGCCGAATTTGAAGCACTCAACCCCAGTTTTAATCAAGGGGTGATTTTGGCAAATATGCAGCAAGAAATTATTTTGCCTCGAGATAAAGCTGAGACTTACAACGCCAACTTTTTGACCTTTGAAGGTGAGCTCACCAGCTGGAAAACTTACCCTGCCAAAAAAGGGCAAACCATTTTAAGTATTGCTAAAGAATTTAATGTGTCTCAATCGAGCTTGCGTCGAGCTAATGGCCTTAGCAATAAAGTACAACGGCTACCTTATGACCAAGCCATGATCATTCCAGCACCTGGCACTATCGTTACACGAGCCCCAATAACCGCACCTAAATCAGCGCAAAGGCAAATCTCAAAGAGTAAAAGTCGTTCTGAAAATGCGACCTCTTACCGCGTCAAAAAGGGCGACACCTTATCTAAAATTGCTCAGCAATACAATACAACCGTACCCACGCTTTTAGCAGCTAATAATCTTAAATCGTCCAAAATTAAAATGGGCCAGACCTTACGCATTCCCAATTGACCTCATAACTTAAACTAACGAACCTATCGTTAATTGACCACAAGGAGCCCTCATGGCTTTTCTAAAAGGCAAACAAATTCTGATCACTGGCGTGATTTCAAATCGCTCAATTGCCTATGGCATTGCTAAACAATGTCAAGCACAAGGGGCTGAGCTTGCCTTCACCTATGTGGGCGATCGATTCAAAGATCGCGTCACTGAATTAGCGGCAGATTTTGGTTGCAAGCTTGTGTTGCCTTGCGACGTGGCTGAAGATGATTCTATTAAATCGTTATTTGAGTCTTTGAGTAAATCATGGCAAGGGTTAGATGGTTTAGTTCATTCAATAGGTTTTGCACCCCGCGAAGCGATTGCAGGTACTTTTTTAGAGGGCTTGTCTCGCGAAGGTTTTCGTATTGCGCATGATATTTCTGCTTATAGCTTCCCTGCTATGGCCAAAGCAGCTTTGCCGATGATGAAAGACCGTCAAAGTGCCTTATTAACACTCAGTTACTTAGGGGCTGAGCGCGTGGTTTCAAACTACAACACCATGGGTTTAGCTAAAGCATCGCTTGAAGCCAGCGTACGTTATCTAGCAAGCGATTTAGGCCCGTTGGGTATTCGGGCAAATGGCATATCTGCTGGTCCCATCAAAACCTTAGCTGCTAGCGGCATTAAAGACTTTAGTAGCATTCTTAAGTTTGTTGAAAATAATGCGCCGTTACGTCGCAATGTCACAATTGAAAATGTTGGTAATGTCGCTGCCTTTTTATTGTCAGACTTAGCAGCAGGCATTACGGGTGAAATTACACACGTTGATTCAGGTTTTTCAACGGTTGTATCAGGTATGAAAGAGTAGTATCTTACCCGCACGACGTGACGAGTCTTTACGCGCAAATCTGATACATCTGATACATCTGATAACTGAGTGATGGCTACTAATGGTAGCCTAGCGCTTTAAAACCTGCGCCAACAGCACCCGCAACTAAAATTACATAAACAGGATTAATGCGGGTGCGTAAAATAACACCAAAGGTCACGACAGCTAAACCAATGCTCAAGGGCCCTGATAAAGCTGCTCGGGCAACGGCATAAACACCCGAACACATCAAACCAATTGAAATCGGTTCAAGGGCATTTTGTACTGCACGGCGCCAAGGCGTGTCGCCTATTCGATTCCATAAACGGCCAATCGCAAAACACAAAATGCTAGAGGGTAGGAAAAAAGCTATGCCGGTGATGAATGCTCCCAGAGCACCTTTAATTTGATAGCCAAAAATAAGTACCATGGTCATATTGGGGCCAGGAGCCAACTGGCCAACGCTGTATACGTGCACAAACATTTCTGGGCTAATGTGATAGCGCGCCTGTAAGACTTCTTGCATTTCATGTAAGACAGCCGTACCACCACCCACTGCCAACAGAGACAGCATGCCAAAAGTCAAAGCCAAATGAATTAAAACGGTCATGACGTCGTATCACCCGTTTGACTTTTTGGTCGATATAGAAATATGGCGACAGGCGCCATAATGAGCAAAACGTAAGGTAAAGATAGATTGACTAAGCTCATCAAAATAAAGGTTGCAATCAAAATCATCAGTGACTTCATATGAGTAAATTGCCTAACGCCAATTTTTGCGGTAATGGCAGCCAACAAGCCGGTTGCGCCAGCCCCCACACCAGCCAAAACCAAATTAGCCATAGTTTGATCTTTACCTGCCAAATAAGCCAAGCCCACGACCATAACAAAGGCTGCCCCAGGCAAAATAAGCCCGATAACAGCAAATATTGAACCCCATGCACCGCGCAGACGATCCCCAGCCAAAACCGCTAAATTCACTGAATTCAAACCTGGCATGGTTTGGCTAATAGCCAGTGACGCCATAAACTCGTCGTCGTTTAACCAATTCTTTTTTTCTGTTAGCAAAATTTTTTCGTAGGCAATAATACCGCCACCAAAACTGACTGCACCAATGATGAAAAACTCTATAAAGAGCTCCCATAAAGTAGCCGTTGGTTTGGTACTGGTATCAACGTTTTGTTGAATGTTGGTAACTGAGCTGTCACCACCCGCTTGAGCAACCAGCGTATCACCGGCTTTGGGCGACACCGCTTGATGAAGGGGCGGCTGACTCACTCTGGCTTAGCGTATATCAAAGCTGTTTTAGTTGAACCGATTTCTAACCAATCATGAAGGGCCAGTTGCAATTGATTAAAAAATTTATCGGCACGACGATGGGCCCTCTCTTCTGCTCGATTGTTATCATTGACTCGGTAAGAAAACGCGAATTCACCCACAATGGGCTCTCCGACGCTACGCATCCAAATTGCAACGTCGCAATGCGCATGAACGTTATCTCCAAAAACAATGTTACCCATAGGCAAACAGGCCTCAAGAATCTTATTGGTTCGCCCACCCACCACACGCACTGGCGTCTTGGGCCCTACTTTCAATCTTTTTAAGTCAGGAAAGAATTCCGCCACGCTCGCAAATTCACGCTCAAATACTGAGTCAACAGGAATAGAATCTAGAATTGAATTGTTTGAATATATATTTCGGGTTGTACCCATTTTGTCGCCTCTTAACAACTCTTCTTTTAAGCGTTGACGAGAATGATGCTCAGTTTGGGGCAAAGGGTTATAAGCCAAAGATTCTTTTATCGACCCAGCGCGACATTTCAGAGTTACCTCACACCAATCGTCAACCCATGCATTTTGTCTTAGTTCGCGCACACGCAGAATCAAATTATTACGTCGAAAATCTTCACCTGGGGTATCAAAAAAATACACATTACGCAGACTCGTACTGACATTATTGAGGTAATGAAAATCAGTTTTGCTACGCTCACAAAAAGCTGTAAACAGGCTTATAAACTGATTAATACGGCTACGACGGTCCAAGCCCTCAGGCTTGAGCAGTAACTTAAATTCACGATTCGTTATTTTTTTATTGAGTTTCATGGGTGTTTTTGAAAAACTTTATGAAAGGCGGATTCAAGTACGAAGTGCAACGCAGTTTAATTAATTTTAAATTTATAGGTTAATACATTTAATACTTTTTTGAATTAAAACTTAACTAGTTTTTCAAGACTTTCACAATAGCCTTCAGTGCCCAGTTGATTCAAGATGCCGTGTTGCTTGAGTTTCTTTAAAACGATGGGTCTTGCATGAACCAATATTACCCGAATTGAGCGTTTATTCAACTGTTCAATGAGGTCCTCTAAAGCCTGCAAGGCAGTAACATCAATAATTGAGGTGTGCGATAAGTCTAGCACCCATGTGCGGGTATCAGTTGGAAACGCGTGCTGAACCATATCGAGTGCCCCCACCGAAGCAAAAAACAATGGCCCATCAACTTGATGCAAAACCCAACCTTTAGGCATAGGTGTATTAGTTATAAGCCTGATCGATACGGTTTGCGACATACGGCGTAAAAAATGCAAAATAGCCAAAATCACACCCACATTAACTGCCACCACTAAGTCTACAAATATAGTCAATAAAAATGTAACTACCAGCACCACCCTCTCAGCCATTGGGGCTTTAAACAATATTGCTTTAAAACGATGCATTTCGCTCATGTTCCATGCCACAACAAATAATATTGCAGACAAAGAGGCTAAAGGTATATCGGTTGCAAGTGGGGCTAATACCACCAACACAGCAATTAAGGTCACGGCGTGCACAATACCTGCTAGTGGACTTGTGCCACCATTTTTAATATTGGTTGCGGTGCGAGCAATGGCACCCGTAGCGGCAAAACCACCAAAAAAGGGTACCACTATGTTGGCAATACCTTGCCCGATTAACTCTTGGTTGGGTTGATGATGCGTTTGCGCCATACGATCAGCCACCACTGCCGATAGCAAAGACTCAATTGAACCTAGCATCGCAATCGTAAAGGCGGGGCCAATGAGAAGTAAAGCTTGGTTAAACGTGACGTCTGGCCAGGTAAAACTTGGGAGACCTTGCGGAATACCGCCAAACGCACTGCCAATGGTGGCAACCCCTTTAAATTGAAATAATACCTGCACGACAGTTGCACCCACTAATGCGATTAGTGTTGCAGGAATTCGGGCCAAACCTTTAAATCGGGGCATGATGATCAGCACGGACAAACTAGCTACACCGAACACCAAGGTAGGTACATTAACTAGGAGAAGCAAGTTTATTGTTTCAAAAAGCTTGTCGGTAAAAGAAACGCTTTTTAGCAGAGGTAACCCGAGAAAGTATGGCCATTGCCCAACAAATATAATGACTCCAATACCAGCTGTAAAACCGATGATGACAGGTGCCGGTATAAAACGAATCAGGTTGCCCATGCGAAACAAGCCCATCAGCACCAACATAATGCCCGCCATCAGCGTTGCAAACTGCAACCCCTCAATGCCGTAGGTTGCTGTAATACCCGCTAATACGGCAATAAATGCACCGGTTGGGCCTGCAATTTGTAAGCGGCTGCCGCCAAATAGCGACACACATAGCCCCGCGACAATAGCGGTGTAAATACCTTGCTCGGGTCTTGCGCCTGAAGCAATCGCAAAAGCCATTGATAACGGCAGCGCGACGACTCCTACCACCATGCCCGCAACAATGTTCGGTAACAATTGATGTTTGTTAAATAGCCCGGCACGATACGCCTCGATTGCGGCAATCATGTCTTAATTTTTATTTTTTTCATTTGTCAGAATAATACGTAAAACCCAGTTTTTCAGAGCGGGAATGAAGTCAATTGTTTTACTCAACTTGATGGCATAAAAATAAATACAAGCAGCCATTTTTATTTTTGGCGCCTTATCTACTTGAGCAATCTTCTAAATCATGATGCCATCATTTGCCTGATTTAACAAAAATTATTGTGTATGTGGTGATCAAAATTGATATTTGCTAAAAAATATATAAATGAGTATGATTCTTATTTACATTAAAGCTATCTCAATCTATTTTTTGTATTGAAGGATCCTTTTTGTAATGAAGCCTACTTAAATTTTCACTTATTAAGTGAAAATGATTTATCATTATCAATAACTACGGTTCATTTTTAAATATAACCTCCACAATCAACCCAAAAACACAGTATCAAAAACTCAATATGTCTATCAAATCAAAAATCAATCGTTTCATCATGGTCAGCACTCTAACCTTGGCAGCCTCTTCAACAAGCTCTGCTTTCTTTCCCTTAATTTCTGATGATACAGGCACGCAAGGGGCCGGGGGCAATCAACTTGAATTAGATTACTTATTTCAGCGTCAAAAAAACGGTGCTATTGAAATTGAGGGTATTGCGCTTGATGAAGAAAATACAAGCGGCAATTTTTTGCTCTCAACCTATACCCGTGGCTTAACCGACAACTTAGATATTTTCTTTGGGGCTTCAAGGCAATTGTCACAAATCAATGGTTGGAACAACACAGAAATAGGTCTCAAATGGGTCTTCTCTGGTAACCAGTCTGAAGGGTGGAGTTTTGCAACTAAGCCACGCATTATTTTGCCCGTTACTAAAAGTATGCAAGACTCTGGTTTGGGTAATGCTCAAGCCAACGGTGGCTTAACACTGATTGGCTCATATTTAACTGATGGCGCCGAACTGCACCTAAATGCTGGCTATCTTAGCAATCACACCTCTGATTTGGGTGAAGGTAATTCACAACGCACCAATTTGTGGTCGATGTCGGTAGCACCTGTGCTCGCCATTGATGACAAATGGAAGCTTGCCCTTGATTTTGGTTTGCAAACTAACCCCGATCAAAACAGCCAATATATTGGTTTGGCTGAAATTGCCGTGGTGTACGCACCAGCTAAAGATATTCAACTTGGGCTAGGCATCATTGCCTCACCCGCTATTAACGGGCAACGTTCTAATAACGGCTTAACGGTCACAACCGGTGTGACTTGGCAGTTTTAATATCAACACAGCCACAAAGGAAGGTAATAAAAGTTTTAACAGTCATTAACGGGCTGAAATTTTAAAACGTGATTAGTCGTAGTTGTAAGGCGGGTCAAAACCATCAGGGGTGCGTTGCGGCAAAGGGTCGTACGCACACCCGCTTAAGGCCATACCAGACAATAACAACAAGGTTATACAAAATCGCTTTAATAATGAAAACATCATTTAACCTTTAGATGGTATGGCAACAGGCTTAGATTGTCGCATCATTTTCTTGAAGACTATACACGGGTCAAGTCTATCAAAAGCGGGTAAAACAATAACCTCGTCGTATGCTTGAAAATCAACCCCACCCGGTTCAACAAACCCCATTACTGTCACATTAGGCAACAGTTCGGGGGGCAACCAACGGTAAACACCCAAATCTCTTTGCACGTGGCCATTGCCCGCAATTAATACGATCCCTTGCAAAGCATACTGTTCGACCAAATGAGCCAACCAGGCATCGCGAGCGCGTTGCACTAGCACCATGGGCATAGCTATTTCTTGCGGTAACACACCACAATGACCATCAATAATTGACTGTGTTTGTTGAGCCGTCATACTGTCAGGCCAGACACGCAACAGCCCAAGCTGCTTTTGCGTGAAAGCATCAAACACAGCGTCGTAACCACCCCGCATGATTTTAGAAGCATCTTGTCGCGACACATTACCCGCAATAAGGGGTAAACGATATTGCAGGGCTAAATTAATCAACGGCTCATATAAAGACCAATTCCAGCCCTTTCCACCGGCTTGTTTAATCACGCAAACTGCATTGACGCAAGTTTGCCAAGCCCTCGTTAAATCTTCTTGGCGCTCTCGGTCAAATTGTTCCATGATGATGGCAGGTCGCCAACCTGTCCCAATATCTTGTTTTAAACGTTTCAAACGCGCTTCATGGACTGTAGGGTTGTCATGTACCTCACCCATTAAATAGATGGCTGGATCAGCTGCCTGCAGTGTTTGCTTACCTTGGCTACCTTGGTTGCCTTGACTGCTCAGCGGTACTTGTTGAGCAACACTTGGGGGGCACAGAACCAACATTAACAAAACAATGAGCCCAGTAAAAACCCCAGCCCAACTCTGCTTACCGTTTAGCGTACTTGCAATGTGCGTCAAATTTTGCATTTTGAATTCTTTTCTAAAAAACATTTACCCTCTAGCCCATACTGTATGGCATCTAGGCTAGGAATACCCACCAAACACTCAAAAACAAAGTTGGTTAATATTAACGAAAACAAATTATTCGTGATGAATCTCTTTACCAATAATCGAACGCATGACTCAACACACTTAACCCAAAAAAACTAACCCAAAAAACCTCAACCAAGGCAAATAATATGTCAGCAATCGAAACCCCCGATGCAGTCGATTTATTAACTGATGTGGGACACGTGTGGGACACCGATTTAGTCAAACAAATCAGCCAATACATTGAAATTCCAGCTAAATCACCAGCGTTTGATCAAAATTGGGAGAAAAATGGTTACCTTCAAACGGTAGTACAACATGCTGCGCAGTGGGTGGAAGATCAAAAAATAGAGGGGCTCAAACTTGAAATCATCAAGCTGACCAACCGCACACCGGTTATATTTTTTGAAATTGATTCCACTCGCCAATCAACCGAATCAAAACCCTACTCAGACCAAACCGTTCTCATGTACGGCCATTTAGACAAACAACCTGAGTTTAATGGTTGGCGCACAGGCTTAGGGCCTTGGCAACCTAAACTGGTTGACGGTTTGTTGTACGGACGAGGTGGTGCTGATGATGGTTACGCCATCTACGCAGCCATTACCGCTATTGCAGCGATCAAACGCCAACACACACCACACCCTCGCATTGTGGGTTTAATTGAAACCAGCGAAGAAAGTGGTTCACCTGATTTATTACCCTACGTCAACATTTTAAAACCCCGATTAGGTGATGTGGGTTTAGTCGTTTGTTTAGACAGTGGTGCAGGTAACTACGACCAGCTTTGGTTAACAACTAGCTTACGAGGTATGGTTTCAGGTGTACTTAGAGTAGAAGTTTTAACTGAAGGCATTCATTCTGGCGACGCGTCGGGCGTTGTGCCTTCAAGCTTTAGGGTGATGCGTCATGTATTAGATCGCCTAGAAGATAGTGCTACGGGGCGACTGCTACCGCAATCTTTTTATGTCGACATACCCGCTCAACGCACCGAACAGGCTCAAGCAACCGCCAAAATTTTAGGTGACTTAACTTACAAACGGTTCCCCTGGGCGCATCACGATTGTGGGGGGGCAACCTTGTTTACTTTACCCACTACAACTGACCCTGTCGAAGCATTATTAAAACGCACTTGGCACCCCACCTTAAGTGTTACCGGGGCCGAGGGTTTTCCTGCAATCGTCGACGCAGGTAATGTCTTGCGACCATACACTTCGTTTAAACTCAGTTTGCGTTTGCCCCCAACTGTTGATGCTGGGCAGGCCACCCAAGAACTGAAATGCTTACTTGAAGACAACGCCCCTTATCAAGCCAAAGTGACATTTGAGTCTGAAGGCGGTGCGCATGGGTGGAATGCCCCCGACACCACCACTTGGTTTGAGAATGCTTTAAACCAAGCCAGCATCGCTCAATTTAATGCGCCTGTGGGCCATATTGGTCAAGGTGGCACCATACCGCTAATGAATATGTTGAGCAAAGGCTTTCCGACAGCGCAGATGATGGTGTGCGGTGTTTTAGGGCCCAATTCAAATGCACATGGCCCCAATGAGTTTTTACATGTGCCTTACGCTAAAAAACTAACCGCAGCTGTGGCACGTGTTGTAACCGCTTTACCTTGACACCTTCCCCCTGAACAGAGGGGAGCATGCGCAATAATCTGTTATTGATCAATTCCTACTTAAACAATCTAATGATAATGAAATTTTAAGAATTTAATTATTCCCGAGTTAAGTGGCCTAAGCGTTGGGCATACTGCCAACCAATTTCAGCTAATGGTTCAGCTTTAGATGCCATCTCGATTGCATCAGCTGAGGCGGCGTTACCTTGACGCACGCGCTGACCAATCCCATGCAAAATAGCTGCAATTCTAAAAAAGTTATACGCCAAATAAAAGTGCCAGTGCGTTTTAACATCTTTAAAGCCTGTTCGCTGAACGTACAAATCAACATATTCAGCTTCAGTGGGTATACCTAACGCTTTTAAATCAAGGCCGCCAATACCTCGCCATAAATGGGGAGGTATGTGCCAGCTCATGCAGTGATAAGCAAAATCAGCCACAGGGTGCCCCAGCGTCGACAATTCCCAATCTAAAACGCCAATGACATGGGGTAATTTAGGATCAATCATGAGGTTATCAAGACGAAAATCGCCGTGCACAACAGTATGCAATTCACCAGGTGGAATATGTTTAGGTAGCACTTCAATCAAAGACTCAAGTGCAGGTATGCGTTGGCCTGGGTCAGCCAAATATTGCCGTGACCAACGCGCAATTTGCCGTTCAAAATAATTACCTGGGCGGCCATAATCACCTAAACCAATCGCGTTTGGGTCTAAAGTGTGAAGCGTCGCAATCACCCGATTCATATCGTTGTACAACGTTGTACGGTCAGCTAAGGTGAAGTCAGGTAAGGCTTGGTCAAACCGTATACGGCCGTCTAAAAAAGCCATCACATAAAAAGGGGTGCCTAAAACGTCGTTTTGTTCATACAAAAAACCCATTTTAGGTACGGGCACAGCTGTTTTTTGCAACGCCTGCATGACTCGGTATTCACGTTCAATCGCATGTGCTGAGGGCAGCAATGGGCCGTCAGGTTTTTTACGTAATATAAAACGTTGATCACCCGCAATAATTTTATAAGTGGGGTTTGATTGACCACCCGACAAAGTTTGTATCTCAATTGATTCGCCGTGTATCAGATCATGAAACCGCATCAACTCTGTCACGCGGTCTATAGTGGAGTGATCAAATGCTAAGTCGGGTTGCATCATAAACTACTCACCAAGTGGCTTCGATCAACTTCTATGGTTGAACCTGACATGGCAGACCCCGCCTCAGAGGCCAGCAGCAATAAGGGGCCTGACAAATCTTCAACGTCACCAAACTGCCGACTGGGTATTTTTTGTTGTAACTTGACACCCAATGGGCTATTTAAAAATTCGCTGTTTAACTCGGTGCGCATGTAACCTGGCAACAGGGCATTGACACGAATGCCATAACGCGCCCATTCCAGCGCCATGACTTTAGTGGCCTGTATGACACCGGCTTTTGAGATGGCGTAAGGCCCAACACTGGCTGCCACACGCTCACCTAAAATCGATGCAATATTAATAATGCAACCTGGCTTTTGTGCGCTGATTAAACGTCTGGCTGCCTCGGTTGCAACCAACCAACAGCCTTTTAAATTGGTATCAATTACTTGATTCCAATCATGAACGGTTTGATCAATAGCCGCTTTGGTGACCGTCACACCGGCGTTGTTCACCACGATATCGGGCACACCAAAAACTTGTGTCGCTTGCTCAAAACAGTCGGTTACGCTTTGTGCATCCGTCACATCAATTGGCACCGCCACGGCGTTTTGACCTTTTGCTTTGATGTGCTCAACCAGTTGATTTATAAGATCATTTCGGCGAGCTGTCACCACAACGCGCGCACCCGCCTCAGCTAAAACGCAAACAAAGTGATAGCCTAACCCGCTTGATGCACCGGTGACGAGGGCTACATGCCCTTCAAGATTAAAGCGATCAATTAATTTCTTTTGATTCATTTTTCAACCTGAGGCGTAGCCGCTTTTAGGATTTTTCGAGCCATACTCCAGCGGTGAACTTCACTGGGGCCATCGTAAACCCTGAAAGATCGCATATCCATAAAAATACGCATCACTTCGGTTTCACCCGTCAAGCCTTGGCCACCGAGTATTTGTGCACAACGATCAACCACGCGCCATTCGGCTTCAGAACACACCACTTTGGCACGGCTTGATTCAAAATTACAGGTCTGCCCCTGATCAAGCAGCCACGCTGTATGCCAAATATGTAAACGGGCGGTTTGCATATCAATTTCGTTATCAACCAACATGAAACCCACGCCTTCATGTTGGCCTAACGTTTGACCAAAAGCTTGGCGTGTTGCGGCATAGGCTGTGGCCACGTCATTTGCACGTCGGGCTTGACCCAACCAACGCATGCAGTGAGTTAAACGTGCTGGGGCCAAACGAACTTGAGCATATTTAAAGCCCTTACCTACTTCACCTAATACTTGATCGACTGGCACCCGTAATTGATTGAACCGCATGACCGCATGACCACCTGTGAAGCAGGTGTCCATTGATTCCATATGGCGCACCAACTCAATGCCAGGCGCTGACATATCAGATAGAAACATGGTGGCGCTACCATCTTCCATTACGGCCATTATGATGACATAAGTAGCCCCGTAAGCACCTGTAATAAACCATTTTTCACCGGTAATAACATATTCATCGCCGTCACGTACTGCTTTAGTTTTAAGCATTGACGGGTCAGCGCCAGCACCCGGAGCAGGCTCTGTCATGGCAAAACAGGAGCGCGTTAAGCCTTGCACTTGCGGCACCAGCCAACGGGTTTTTTGAGCCGCATTGGCCACCACCTCCATCAAATGAATGTTGCCCTCATCAGGTGCGTGTATATTGAGTGCGGTTGGGCCCAATCTTGAATAGCCCGCCTCTTCAAAGACAATGGCTTTATCGATGTGACTCAAGCCTAAACCGCCCAGTTCTTTTGAGGCATGAGGGGTGAGCAAACCCGCCTCGAATGCCAAACCGACCAGGTGTTGACGTAACGATTCTTCAGGGCCATGAGCGCCCAACCGCGGGTCGGTTTCAAGGGGGATGACGTGCTCAGCAATAAATGCGCGCGTGCGCGCTTGAAGCGTAAGCTGTGTAGGCGAGAGTTCAAAGTTCATTGTCATTTTTTCCGGTATGTGGCCTGGAAGATATCAGCCCAAGCAAGCGGGTTTACTAAAGGGTTTCCGCAAACCTAATGATTGCTAATCTTTAGGCTGCTCTTTAAAGACCTGCTGCGCTATTTTAAAAGCTTCGAGTGCTGCGGGTGCGCCACAATAGACCCCACATTGCAAAAATATTTCTGACATTTCTTCTTGGCTTACACCGTTATTAATGGCACCCTGAATATGCAATTTCAATTCATGAGGACGATTAATCGCTGCCAACATCGCTAAATTCAACATGCTACGGGTTTTAAGCGTCAAGCCGTCGCGCACCCATACCGCCCCCCAAGCATGCTCAGCCAGATACTGTTGCAATGGACGCATAAAATCATCCGCGTTTTCAATTGACTTATTGACGTAGTCTTCACCCATGACTTTTTTACGCACGGCTAAGCCAGCAAGGTAAGCTGGATTTTCATCCATTTTGCTCGTACTTGAATTACTCATTTTTAAACCCCTAAATAGTTGAACCAATATACTGCAGGGTACACTGCCAAGTAGGTCTTATATTTTGATCATATTAGCGTAACGCCAAGAACATCATTGCAGTCAAAAGATCATCTCTATCAAAACATTTTGTTTCCACAACGTATATTAAGTTAAACCGCTATGGCGCTTCGTGCCACCATCTATAAAATTGAATTAAACGTCGCTGACATGAGTCGGCACCACTACGCCACCTACCAACTCACTGTCGCGCGCCATCCCTCTGAAACCGACGAACGCATGATGGTTCGTGTTTTAGCATTTGCCCTCAATGCACATGAAGACTTAAACTTTACCAAAGGCATTAACGATGCTGATGAACCCGATTTATGGCAAAAAGACCTCACCGGCGCCATTCAACGCTGGGTTGAGGTGGGCCAACCCGACGACAAACGCTTACTCAAAGCAGCGGGTAAGTCTGGCCAAGTTAAAGTGTATTGCTTCGGTGGGGCTGCAAGTCGTATATGGTGGGAAGGTATACGATCTACGCTAGCTCGGTCAAAAAAGTTTGAGGTTTTTAGTTTCGACCAAGCTCAAACACAACGTTTAGCAAAAGTTGCAAGCCGAAATATGATTATGCATGTCACAATTGAAGATTCAACCCTGACTGTCATTGCTGACAATCAAACTTTTACGATAGGTGTCGAACCATGGGCATTAAATTATTGACATCGCAGTCATTGAAATCACAATTTGCCAGCTTGTCGGTTTCTTTTAGAACGACTGTTCGTTACGCAGGGTTATTTAGCATAATGCTTTGTGTGGGCCTCGCCGCTTCAATAAGTCAGGCTCAATCATCACAGCCCATTGTTCCTAGTGTGTATGTCGCAAAAATCGATGGCACCATTGACTTGGGGTTAGCTCCTTATGTTGAGCGCGTTTTAAAAGAAGCCGAAGCCGCACAAGCCAGTGCCGTTATTTTGCAAATCAACACTTTTGGTGGTCGTGTTGATGCCGCTGTCATCATTCGCGACGCCTTACTTAAAAGCCCGTTAAAAACAGTTGCTTTTATTGACTCGCGGGCCATTTCGGCTGGCGCTTTAATTAGCTTGGCCGCAACTAAAATTGCTATGACATCGGGTGCCACGATTGGCGCTGCAACACCTGTTCAAATGAGTGCCGCAGGGCAAAGCGCCGAACCTGTTTCAGAAAAAACGGTTTCATATGTTCGTAAAGAATTCGCTGCAACAGCGCAAGCTCGCGGCAAACCCACCCTTATCGCCGAAGCCATGGTTGATACCGATGTTGAAATTAAAGGCTTATCTGAAAAAGGTAAACTTTTAACCCTGACAACACAAGAGGCTTTGCAAGTCGGTATTGCAAATTACGAGGCCCAAACAATTCATGCTTTGCTAGGTTTGATGAACTTAGTCAATGCACAAGTCAAACAACCCAGCGTTAATTGGGCTGAGCAATTTGTACGCTTTTTAACGCACCCCGTGGTCAGTTCGTTACTCGTCACACTCGCTATGCTCGGCATCATTCTTGAAATACGTACCCCTGGATTTGGTATACCAGGTGCCGTAGGTTTAACGTGCCTAGGTCTTTTTCTATGGGGTCACAGCATTGTTGATTTAGTTGGGCTTGAAGAAATGTTGCTTGCACTCACCGGCATTGTTCTGTTAATTGTCGAACTGTTTGTCATTCCTGGCTTTGGTCTAATTGGTTTACTAGGCCTTGCCACATTAGGAACTGCGCTGGTGATGAGTGTTGTCGGCGCAGGCGCCACGGTTGAGACGGTTTTGTTTGCTGTCGGTCAAATGGGCTTTTCACTTGCCCTAGCAATATTACTGAGTTTCTTATTTTTTAAATTTTTACCAAAAATGCCATTTGGTCGTACATTTGTGCTTGATACTAAACTAGAGGGCAAAACAGGGTTTCTAACGGAACCTTCTACCGATAACGTACTCTTACATAAAGTAGGGGTGGCTCATTCAACGCTCAGGCCTGCTGGCATAGCTGAAATTGACGGCCATCGTATTGACGTTATTTCTGAGGGCGATTTTATTGAAGCGGGCGCCCATATTAAAGTTGTTCGCGTTGACGGCAATCGTGTTGTTGTTGACATCATTCATACATAAAAAGGAATTTTAATAAATGATCGAATCTATTGTCGCCCTGATTGGTGCATTTGGCATTTTGATTCCAATTCTTATAGCAATTGTCATCATTTTGTATTTGGTCCCCATTCCGCTATGGGTTGCAGCTTGGGCATCTGGTGCTTATGTTGGCTTAACCACTCTAATTGCCATGCGTCTTCGCCGTGTTCCCCCACACACAATCGTCACTGCACGCATTAGTGCCGCAAAAGCAGGTTTACACATCACCCTCAACGAACTTGAGGCTCACTTTTTAGCGGGTGGTAACGTTGTGCGTGTGGTTAACGCCATGATTTCGGCAGGCAAAGCAAATATTCCACTCGATTTCAAGCGTGCCTCAGCTATCGACTTAGCTGGGCGCGACGTGCTAGAGGCCGTACAAATGTCGGTGCTACCTAAAGTTATTACCACCCCACGTATTGTTGCTGTTGCAAAAGATGGTATTCAGTTGGTGTGCGTTGCACGCGTGACCGTGCGCACCAACATTGATCGTTTAGTTGGTGGCGCAGGTGAAGAAACCATCATTGCTCGTGTCGGTGAGGGTATGGTTAGCACGATTGGCTCTGCTACAAATCATAAGAGCGTGCTTGAAAACCCTGACCACATTTCAAAACACATTTTAAGTAAAGGCCTAGATGCTGGTACAGCATACGAAATTTTATCTATCGATATAGCTGATGTTGATGTGGGTGAAAATATCGGTGCCAAACTGCAAATTGATCAAGCCAATGCTGACAAACAAATTGCACAAGCTAAAGCAGAAGAACGCCGTGCGATGGCCGTTGCCCTAGAACAAGAAATGCGGGCACGTGTGGTTGAGGCTGAAGCTGAAGTGCCACGCGCTATGGCCGATGCCTTTAGGCAAGGTAATCTGGGCATTATGGACTACTACCGTATGCAAAACATGCAGTCTGATACCGACATGCGTGAAACCATTGCAGGCAAATCGACAGCGCCTAACGATGGCAAATCCGCTACATGATGCTGCCTAAGCCTTTTAATAAAAACCAACCTTCAGGGGCGACTGGGGCGGTCGCCAAAAAGAAGGGGTTGTCTTTTTCGCCATTGATGGTAGTAGCACTGGCCGCGTTTATTCATTTGTTTATTGGCTTATCGTTGGTAGTTTCAGTGATTTTAGCCGTGATCATTTCTATTGTGATGGTCATACGTAATGCAATGAAACAGCAGTCAAGCTTGCCACCTTTGCCGCCCAATGAAAATTCCGAAATAGAGTTTGAACCCCTTGCTGGCACGCCATCACACCGTGATAGAGGTCATGGTCAAGGTGGTCATGCTCAACCAATTCAAACAAATCAACGTCCTGATGAGCGCTTACCCGATTTAAATTCGTCACATGATTGGGGCCGCGACACGTCAGAGCCGATTGAGACTCAACAAACAGATCTACCACCCAAATACGAACAAAAACCAATTGAGCGCTTAAGCCAATCTTTACCTAAGCGAAATACAACAAGGCCAAGGTTAGTTTTACAAACACTTACGCCAACACATAGTCGTAAACCGATTGACATACCCAACTTGCAAAATGTGCAAGCCTTACACCAAGCCATCATCACGATGGCCATTTTAGGCCCCTGCAAAGCAAACGAAAAAGCTTCTTCTTAGTTACTGACTGAAACGCCCAAAAATCATGTCGGGCGCACTTAAATTATGACGCGATGCACTATTACGACCCGCCCACAATTCGGTCACATTGGCCCCTTTAAAATTCATAATGAGGGCTTCTTGCCAGCCCGGCTGGTTCAACTCAAGCCAAGCCACGTCGGCTACATCTGCGTTTGAGCGGGTCACGTACATTGAACGCAACGAAGCAAAGGGCAACTTTTGCGGTGTATCTTTTAACGTCACATCAATGACTTGATGGGCGCGATCAATTGTTTTGATCGTCACACTGCCGCTACCGCCCTGCTTGAAACTTAAATCAAAGCGTCGCGTTGCTGGGTCAAACGAAATATCGTTTAAGACCACCACAGGGCGACCAAGCACTTCAATGGGGCCCACTAAAAACGATGAGCCATAGGCTGTCCAACGCATATCACCGTAGGCCAACGGGCGAGCGCGCCAATACCCATCGGGTGGGTACAGCACTAAAACTTCTTCAGCCCTTTCTTGATGTCGCACCCAAACCTGCAGCATATGCAAGCCTTGAAACGTTTTGTCACCGATAGTGACAGGTACCGTGTTGGGGCGCCAAAATGAGTTAAAAGTAAAACCGACAACCCATAAATCGTCACTTTCAAATACTGTCACACGCTTTGGGTGATCTGCCCCAAACACCGGGTCGGCGGTCATATCACACGAGGTGAAATCAGGTGCATCTTGGTCGCGCGTAATTAAGCCAATATAAGGCGGGTGAGTAGCCTGAACTTGGAATGATTGCACTTGGGGCGAACTAAACGTTAAGGCAACGTTATCTTTTTCAGCACACAACACCGGCTCACTGTCGTTTGTGACCTTAACCGCGAGTTTTTGTGCGGGTGCAGCAAATACGGCCGAACCCAGCCCATAAAAAATTAACCCAAGTATAAAAACAGCGTGTGGAAGACCGCGTTGTAAACCATTTTTCATCTAAAAACCTGTCAATTAAGTGAGCATTATGGGGTTTAAGGTAAAACCCTATTTTTTGGAAAATTGAATCTGCAAATCATAAAACGTTCTAGAAATCCTGTTTTAAACGACCTTAACTTCAAGATGAAGCCATTGAATTAATACCATTTGTACTCTAGTATGGTGATAAATAAAAATATATTGCCTATAACAGGAGACATGCATGAAAACTGAACTTTCGGTCAACGGTAAAACCGTAACTATTGAAGCCGCTGACAATACATTACTTTCAACTGCTATTAGAGAGCACTTGCACCTAACAGGTACTCACGTGGGTTGCGACACAGCTCAATGTGGCGCCTGTACCGTAATGATTGATGGCAACGCCGTTAAATCTTGCAATATGCTTTTGGCGCAAGCCTCAGGCGCGTCAATTACCACCATTGAAGGGGTTGCTGCACCCGACGGCATCATGCACCCGATGCAACAAGCATTCAAAGATTGTCACGGCCTGCAGTGCGGCTTTTGCACACCTGGCATGGTAATTAGCGCCTTAGACCTTTGCGCCAAATACCCAGACGCCTCTGAAACAGAAATTAGAGAACTGCTTGAGGGCAACATTTGTCGTTGTACCGGTTATCAAAATATTGTCAAAGCTGTGCAGCATGGTGCTGCGCAGATGAAAGATTAAGGGGCACATCATGGGTTCAATCGACTTCGCAAAATTACCTTACATTGGTGAGTCTATTCTTCGTAAAGAAGACGAACGTTTTCTAACGGGTGCGGGTGAGTACACTGATGACGTTCAGTTGAAAAACCTCACTTACACGGTTTTTGTACGCTCACCGCACGCGCATGCCACCATAAAGTCAATCGATACAAAAGTGGCAATGGCCGCACCCGGTGTCTTGGCGATTTATGTCGGCCAAGATGTTGCAAATGACAAAATCAATGGCTTGCCTTGCGGTTGGTTAATCACCAACATCGATGGCACCCCCATGAATGAACCACCCCACCCCATCTTGGCGCAAGGTAAAGTGCGATACGTGGGTGACCACGTGGCAATGGTGATCGCCGAATCGCTTGAAGAAGCGCGTAACGCTGCTGAGTTGGTTGAAGTCGATTACGACGCTTTACCGGCTGTCGCTGATGTTCGCGACACGATGAAAGAAGACGCCCCCTTAATACACGACCAAGCCCCCAAAAATCATTGCTACAAGTGGGCAATAGGTGATAAGGCTGCTGTTGACGAAGCATTTAAAAGTGCTGCTCACATTACCAAAATTGACATCACCAATAATCGCCTGATTCCAAATGCATTGGAACCTCGCGCTGCAATTGGCTGCTACAGCCGTGCATCTGATGAATACACGCTCTATGTTTCAAATCAAAACCCACACGTTGAACGCCTGTTATTGACGGCATTTGTAATGGGCTTACCCGAGCATAAAGTTCGCGTCATTGCGCCTGATGTGGGCGGTGGTTTTGGTTCAAAAATTTACCTTTACGCTGAAGACGTCTGTGTGACATGGGCTGCAAAAAAACTCAACCGTAATATCAAATGGGTAGCCGACCGTAACGAATCATTCTTATCTGACGCTCACGGCCGTGATCACGTTACACACGCAGAAATGGCGCTCGACAAAGACGGTAAATTTTTAGCCTTTAAAGTAAATACAGATGCGAACTTAGGCGCTTATTTATCAACTTTTTCTACCGCAATTCCTACCATTTTATATGCCACATTATTAGCGGGTCAGTACGAGACACCGCAGGTTTACGTTGAAGTCGATGCTTGGTTTACCAACACAGCGCCCGTTGATGCTTACCGTGGTGCCGGTCGACCTGAGGCGACTTACTTGCTTGAGCGCATTGTGTCACGCGCCGGGTGGGAACTTGGTCTGACTCAAGACGAAATTCGTAAACGTAACTTTATTAAGACCTTCCCCTACCAAACACCCGTCGCCTTGCAATACGATACGGGTGATTTTGTTCAATTAATGAACAAATCACAAGAACTGGCTGATGTAGCAGGCTTTGCTGCACGCCGCGCCGAAAGCGAAAAGAAGGGACTGCTACGTGGCATGGGTTACTCAAGTTATATCGAAGCATGTGGGTTAGCCCCCAGCAACTTAGCAGGTGCCTTAGGTGCACGTGCCGGCTTGTTTGAATGCGGCGAAGTGCGCGTTCACCCTACAGGCAGTGTGACAGTTTTCACAGGTTCACATAGTCACGGTCAAGGCCATGAAACTACATTCGCACAAGTGGTCGCAGCACGTTTGGGTATTCCAATTGAAAACGTTGATATTGTGCACGGTGATACCGGTCGCGTACCTTTTGGCATGGGTACCTATGGCTCACGATCGATTTCTGTTGGTGGCGCAGCCATTATGAAAGCCATCGACAAAATCGAAGCCAAAGCTAAGAAAATAGCGGCCCATTTAATGGAAGCCAGCGACACCGATATTGATTTTGAAAACGGTGAGTTCACCGTTCGGGGTACTGATAAAAAAGTACCTTTTGCGCAAATCGCCCTGACAGCTTATGTTCCCCATAACTACCCGCTCGATAAGCTCGAACCTGGGCTGAATGAAACAGCTTTTTATGACCCCACGAACTTTACCTTCCCTGCTGGCACCCATATTTGTGAAGTTGAAATCAACCCTAAAACGGGTGAAACACGGGTAGACCGCTTTACCGCTGTTGACGACTTTGGCACCATCATCAACCCGATGATTGTTGAAGGCCAAGTGCATGGTGGCATCGCACAAGGTATTGGGCAAGCGTTAATGGAAAACTGCGTTTACGATCGCAAAACGGGGCAGCTTTTAACGGGCTCGTTTATGGACTACACCATGCCCCGTGCTGATGACTTACCCAACTTTACATTGGGTTACATCTGCACCCCTTGCACCACCAACCCACTGGGTACCAAAGGGTGTGGCGAAGCAGGTGCGATTGGTTCGCCACCCGCTGTTATCAATGCAGTACTTGATGCGCTCACACCGTTAGGTGTAAAAGACTTTGATATGCCCGCAACCCCACTTCGAGTGTGGGAAGCCATTCAATCAGCGCGTGTTTAATTTAAAGGAATCACCATGTATAACTTCAAATATGAACGCGCTGAATCAGTCGATCAAGCGGTCAAAATGATTCAAGCAGGTGGTCACCTGCTTGCAGGGGGGCAAACGTTACTGGCTTCAATGAAGCATCGTCTCGCCCGCCATGAGGCTTTAATTGACTTGGGTCATGTGCATGACCTTGTGGGCATTAAGCAAGAGGGCTCAAACTTTGTCATTGGGGCTATGACACGACATCAAGATGTCGCTAAACACGCGGGTATTAAACAACACATTCCTGGCTTGGCTCACTTGGCGGGTGGTATTGGCGATAAGCAAGTTAGGGCCATGGGTACCATTGGTGGTTCGTTGGCCAACAACGACCCAGCCGCCTGTTACCCAAGTGCTGTCATGGCTTTAGACGCGACCATTCATACCAACACACGCAAAATTAAAGCCGACGATTATTTTCTAGGTATGTACAGCACCGCGCTTGAACCCGATGAAGTGATTACGGCGGTAAGCTTTCCAATTCCTAATAAATCAGCGTATGCCAAGTTTAAACAACCCGCCTCACGCTATGCGTTGGTTGGCGTATTTGTTGCACAGACTGACCAAGGCGTACGGGTTGCCATCACCGGTGCAGGTCAGGGTGTATTTAGACACGAAGGGCTTGAAAAAGCATTGCAATCTTCGTTTACAGCAGCGGCTGTAGACGGCATTAAAATTGATGCCAGTGAGCTCAGTGCTGATTTACATGCTTCTGCCGCCTATCGTGCCAGTTTAATTACCACTCAAACCCAGCGTGCTGTTGATGCTGCTTTGGCCGCTTGATTGATTCACAAAAGGTTTTAGCATTGTTGTGAACTCATCAATTGATCAGCTGATGCAGTCGTTTGAGTCGGTTGGGTACTTTCCTGACCGACGCTTAGCGACAGCCGTGTATTTGGCGCAAGCCTTAAATCGACCCCTGTTGCTTGAAGGTGAGCCCGGTGTGGGTAAAACTGAGCTGGCAAAAGTATTGGCTCAAATGACAAGTCGATCACTGATTCGTTTGCAATGTTATGATGGTTTAGAGCAACGAGAAGCATTATACGAATGGAATTATGCCGCCCAGCTTATTCACATGCGGGCAGCGCAAACCGAACGTAACGCTGAGCAAATTGAACAAGAGGTTTATCAATCAAAATATTTAATTCGCCGCCCCTTGTTACGTGCGCTTGAAACACCTAAACCGGGTGCAGTTTTACTGATAGACGAAATTGATCGTGCAGACGAACCTTTCGAAGCTTTTTTGCTCGAATATTTGGGTGAATACCAAGTGAGTATTCCTGAGTTGGGTACGATTCGCGCTCAACATCAACCCATTACTATTTTGACTAGCAATCGCACACGCGATCTAAGCGACGCGATTAAACGCCGTTGTTTGTATCACTGGGTTGATTACCCTGAACGCGAACGCGAACTGGCGATTGTGAAACATCGTGTGCCTGATTTGTCTGCTAGATTAAGTGAACAAGTGACGCAGTTTATTGAGCGGTTGCGTTTACAACCAACCGCAAATGCATTTTCACGTAGCCCAGGTATTGCAGAAAGTATTGAATGGGCCAAGGCTTTGGTGGCACTGAATACGCTTGAGCTAGACCCAGAGATTGTGCAAAGCACTGCTGGCGTTATTTTTAAACAGCGTGATGATGTCGTGGCCCTAGAGCCCCTCATCGAAGAACTGCTTGCACCTGCTGATGAAACCTAAAATTGGGTTGAATTAAAAGTATGCAACTCGGCGATGCACGAAAGGGGAAGCTGGCCAATAATATGATTGGGTTTGGTCGCGCGCTCAGACGTGCGGGTTTACCAATTGATGCTTCGCGCATGGTCTTGGCACAACAAAGCTGTGAACTTATTGGTTTTGATCAGCGTCAAGATTTTAAAGCCGCCCTAGAGTCCGTTTTTGTCAGTCGCCATACCGATCGCGCTGTCTTTAGCGAATTATTTGATGCTTTTTTTCGTAACCCAGAAATTGCCAAACATCTGATGGCGCAGTTGTTGCCACAGACTAAGGCGGTAACTGAGCCTAAACGAAGCCCGCGTGCACAAGAAGCCTTAACCGCCCCACCCCCGATTCAAAAACAAGCGAATAAAGCAACACCCAAAGAAGAAGAGATAAAACTTGATGCCGCTATGTCAGCCAGCGCTCAACATCGACTACGACACGCTGATTTTGATCAGTTAAGTGCAAGTGAATTCAAACTTGTTGAGCGACTTGCACGTGAAATACCCTTACCATTACCTAAATTTAAAGCGCGCCGATCAATGCATTCGGTTCGGGGTGACCGCATACATTGGGGTCGAGTGCTGAACCAAGCGGGTCGGTTTGACGGTGAAGTACTATCACTGCCTAAACAACGTCGTCGTTTGCAACCGTTACCCCTTTTAATATTGATCGATGTTTCAGGCTCAATGGAACGATACGCGCGTCTTATGTTGGCCTTTTTACATCAAGCCACCCACCACCTTAAACGATCAATTTATGCGTTTGGTACCCAACTCACCCCTTTAACTTCAGCCTTTAACGAAGATGATACCGATCAAATGCTGCTTCAGACCAATGCAGTCATTGAAGACTTTGGTGGTGGCACGCAGATTGGTGAGTCAATCGCCACGTTTCATAGCCATTTTCGGCACGAAATGGTGGGGCGACGCACCCTTGTTTTATTAATTAGTGATGGCCTTGATACCGGTGATTTATCGCAACTTGATCATCATTTAAATTGGCTTGCTAAACAATCAAGGCAGCTGGTTTGGTTAAACCCTTTATTGCGTTACGATGGTTATGCACCTTTAGCGGGTGGGGCACAGTTAATATCAAAGCACGCACATCAAATGCTTGCCATACACAATTTAGACAGCTTAGAAAAATTAGCCCAATCGCTTGCCCAAGTGAGCTCAAAACAGACCGCCATAGGTTTTAAGTCACGACCTTAACAATCGTCTTACACTTTATGCTTATATTCAAATAATTAGGGAAGTTTATTATGCAGATGCAAGGTAATCGTCAACTGGCCACCACCGCTGAACAAGCGTGGCAAGCGCTAAACGACCCCAATATTTTGAAACAATGTATTCCAGGCTGCCAAAGCTTTGAATTGCAATCACCTGATGTTTATAGTGTTGTAGCAGCCATTAAAGTGGGGCCTGTTTCAGCCAAATTCACAGGCACGGTCACCCTTTCAGACATCAAACCACTCCATTCCTATACCTTATCGTTTGAGGTACAAGGCGGGGTTGCCGGCCATGGCAAAGGGGTGTCACACGTTGAGCTTGTGCCTAATGCTGAGGGCGTTTTACTGAACTACACCGTCGAGTCACAAATAGGTGGCAAGCTCGCCCAACTAGGTCAACGCTTAATTGATGGCGCAGCCAAGTCAATGGCCAATGATTTCTTTAAACGTTTTGAAGTCGTTCTTGAAGAGCAAACAGGTGCGGCTGCAAATGGCGGCCTGACAGACGCCGAAACCGCTACTGCTACCGATACCAGCACAGCATCTAGCACGCAAAAAAATCAACCCTCGGGCACTATTCCGCGTTGGTTAATTATCGGTGCAGCCGCGGCAGCCGCAGTTGTATTTTACGCAATGTATCAATGATGTTAGGGTAAGCGGCCATGGAAAATCAAGATGTCATTGTTTTAAAACGTTTGCTTGAATGGCGAGAAAACCAACGAAAAGCTGTTTTGGTCACCGTCACACAAACTTGGGGTTCGTCGCCCCGCCCGGTTGGTTCAATCATGGCGTTGTGCGAAACAGGTGCGGTTGTTGGTTCAGTATCGGGTGGTTGCATTGAAGACGATCTAATTGCGCAGTACGCTCACACCAGCATTCAGGCTGGTCACGTGCCCCGCACCATTCTCGACGCGCCCCCTGAAAGGGTCAAATACGGCATTACCGCTGAAGAAGCTAACCGCTTCGGTTTACCATGCGGCGGTACGCTTGAGTTACTGCTGGAATTCAACCCGGACAGCCAAACCCTGCAGCATCTCATTGAAGCACTTGAAAAAGGCGAGTTGATGCAGCGCATCACTGACCTAAAAACAGGCGCCGTTACTTTACAGCCTACCCAAAATGTAGCCGCGCTTAAAATAAATGGTGAACAGTTAATCAATACTTTTGGGCCACAATACCGCATGCTACTAATCGGTGCTGGCCAGCTCGGCGAATATATCGCCACCATGGCTCTTTTTTGTGGTTTCAGCGTCACCATTTGTGATCCCCGTGAATCATATGCCGCGGGTTGGCGCACCCAGGGGGTCAGCCATATGAGCGACTGGCCCGACGATGCGGTCAAACGCTTTGCCCCAGACCGTCGTACGTGCATACTGGCTCTAACGCATGATCCCAAGCTTGACGATTTAGCACTTTTAGAAGCAATTGAAACCGATGCATTTTATGTTGGTGCAATTGGTTCACGTAAAAACAATCTAGCCCGAAAGCAACGCATGATTGAACATTTTGAGCAAACTGAGACAACACTAGCTAAATTGAAGGGACCTATTGGCGTTTTTATTGGTAGTAAAACCCCAGCTGAAATTGCGGTGAGCATCATGGCCGAAGTACTGGCTGTAAAGAACGCGGTAGACGTACCTGATCAAATGCACATTGCTCAAGCAAAAGCGCTACAAGAGCAAGCTGTTAACAAAATCTCTTAAAAACAGCTAACTTCTACCAAAATATAATTAATATATTAGTTAGTAGGGTTAATTTTAAGAAAATTTGCCATAACTTGCTATTATTGGTTAGACTAATACTCGTCTTAATAAGCTTTTAAGCTCAAAGTTGTTCTTCATAACCTGCTTGACAGGTCAGCATAGCCCTGATTTTTTAAGGGTTCAAACGCTCTAACAGAGCATTCGCCGCCCCAACTTATTTTGGGGTATGCCAGCACTCAGTGAGTGCATCACCGGACTCGCTTCGCAAATCTGCGTTGCGACATTGATTGGTTAACGAGCACTAAACCAAACTTTGTCCATCGGTCACTTTTTTGACCCGAACGAACGGAGAAATCTATGAAATTAAGCAAACGCTTTAATCGCCCTATGTTGTCTCTATTAGCAGCAACCGCCATAACCGCCTTAACGGGGGGTGTGGCACAGGCTGCTTGCGGCACAGTCACAATCGCCGAAATGAACTGGGCCAGCGCTCAAGCGGCTGCCCGAGTTGATGAGTTTATTCTCAAGAATGGTTATGGTTGTAACGCTGAAACTGTACCTGGTGACACCATGCCAACCGCCACATCCATGACTGAAAAAGGGCGTCCTGATATTGCCCCTGAACTGTGGATGAACTCTATCTTAGTGCCTATTGAGAAAGCGGTTAAAGAAAAACGACTCGTTATTGTTGGCGATGTGCTTCAAGACACTGCAAAAAATGCGGGTGAAGGCTGGTGGGTACCGACTTACATGCTCGAAAAAAACCCTGAATTAGCTACCATTGCAGGCGTGAAGAAAAATGTAGCCTTATTCAAAGACCCTGAAGACCCAAGCAAAGGTCGTTTAATTGGTTGTCCCGCAGGTTGGGCTTGCCAGATTTCAACAGCCAATCTGTTTAAAGCATTTGAAATGGAAAAAGCTGGTTTTAACTTGGTTGACCCCGGTTCAGGTGCTGCCCTATCAGGTGCCATTTCTAAAGCTTATAACCGTAAGCAGCCTGTTTTGGCTTATTACTGGGCACCAACAGCTTTATTATCAAAGCTTGATATGACACGCGTCGACTTAGGCCCACACGATCAAAAAGCCTTTGAAACTTGCATCGCCTTAAAAACATGTACTGACCCTAAGCCAAATAGCTTCGCCGTATCTGAAATTAAAACAGTGGTTTCAAGCAAATTTGCAGACACTCAACCCGAAGCCATGGCTTATTTGAAAGCCCGCGTTTGGCCCATGAAAGACTTCGGCGCAGTTTTGCAATACATGCAACAAGAGCAAGCCAATGGTCAAGATGCAGCCATTTATTTTTTGAAAACCTACCCAGACACCTGGAAAAAGTGGGTATCTGCAGACGCTGCAGCAAAAATTCAAGCGGCACTTTAATGCCTATTTGACATTCATTTACAACATGATCGACCATATGAACTCACGAGGTTTTTGTGGTCGACGTGGGTCACTTTTTTAATATAAAAATAAGAGGCAACATGTTCTGGTCATCCTCCTTTCCTCAACTCAGTGCTGACACCCTGCGTGCCATATCTCGAACAATTGATCGGGGCTACCTGAGCTTTTCACGCGAGCTAGGCCCCAGCATTGAAGCTTTTTTTAATCCTCTGCTTCATTTCTTAGTTTGGTTTGAACGCATATTGCTTGACTCACCTTGGTGGCTCATCTTGGCTGCCGTGAGCGGCACGGCCTACCTAGCGTCTAAACGCTGGAAGCTGGCGCTGGGGGTTTTGGTGTCGTTAGCCGTAATTGGTTACTTAGGCATGTGGGACAACACCATGCGCACCATGGCCATGATTTTGGTTTCTACCCTTCTGTCTATTATTGTTGGCATACCCATTGGCATCTTTATGTCGCGATCAAAGCGCGGACAAAATGTAATTTTGCCCATACTAGATGTCATGCAAACCATGCCCAGTTTTGTTTATCTAATACCCGTTGTAATGTTGTTGGGTATTGGTAAAGTACCTGGCTTAATTGCCGTGGTGATTTACGCTATTTCTCCTGTTATTCGTTTAACCAACCTCGGCATTCGACTGGTTGATAAAGAAGCGCTTGAGGCAGCAGACGCATTTGGCGCAAGCCGCTTTCAAAAGTTAAGGCGGGTTCAACTACCGCTTGCCCTACCCACCATTATGGCGGGTATCAACCAAACCATCATGATGGCATTGGCTATGGTCGTGATCGCATCAATGATCGGTGTCAAAGGCTTAGGCCAACCTGTTTTACAGGCTGTGACCAATCAATACTTTGCCTTAGGGCTTTTTAATGGTGCAGCCGTTGTTGTACTGGCTATTATTTTTGATCGCATCACCCAAAGTTTTGGCATGCGCTTACAGCGCCACCACTAAGGAGATCGATAATGAGTGACTATATTATTTCAATTAAAAACCTGTATAAGGTTTTTGGTAAAGACCCCAAAAAAGCCATGAAGTTGGTTCACAATGGTATGGGTAAAGATGAGTTGCTTGAAAAAACTAAACACGTCATTGGTTTAAACAATGTCAACCTTGACATGGAAAGGCATCGCATTCAAGTAGTGATGGGGCTTTCAGGTTCAGGAAAATCAACACTGATTCGTCACATAAACCGTTTAATCGCACCCACAGAAGGGGAAATTTGGGTTGACGGTGAAGACGTGTTGAAACTTAGCCCTGATGCTTTACGTAACTTTAGACGTTTTAAAGTGTCAATGGTATTTCAAAAGTTTGCCCTATTCCCCCACCGCACCATTACAGAAAATGTGGGTTATGGTCTTGAGAATCAAGGTGCCGATGCCAGTAAACTGAAATCGACATGCGAACACTGGATCAACCGTGTCGGCTTAAGTGGTTTTGAAAACCATTACCCCAGCCAATTGTCTGGCGGTATGCAACAGCGCGTGGGTTTGGCCAGAGCCTTGGCTACCGATGCTGAAATCCTGCTGATGGACGAAGCCTTTTCTGCACTCGACCCGCTGATTCGTACCGAAATGCAAGACGTTTTGCTCGACCTTCAAAATGAACTTGAAAAAACCATCGTCTTTATTACGCACGATCTTGATGAAGCCCTACGTATCGGTGACAATATTGCCATATTGCGTGACGGTGAAATTGTGCAAACTGATGACCCACAAAATATCTTAATGAACCCCGCTAACTCTTACGTGTCAGAGTTCATGAAAGATATCAACCGTGCTCGTGTGTTGCGCGTTCGTGCCATTATGAAGCCACTTGAAGAAAGTGATAAAGGGCCTATCGTTAAAGGCAGCACCACCATCGAAAGCGCTCTACAAATATTGGCTGAAAGCAGCAGTGATCGCCTCATCATTACCGACCGTCGTGGCCAAAAAGTTGGGCATTTAACGATTGAAGATTTAATACGCGGTATGCGCCGACCAACTTCAGCAGAAATTCAAGCTGATGCACAAGCAGAAGCCGAGGCTGTGGTTGAGGTTACACCGCAATAGATTGCTTAAACTCAGCCGGCACTTGACCAGACTGTTTGGGCTAGAAACCAGCCCATTGAACATAAGGTTTAAACTGGTCTTTTAAGCCGTGGGTTTAATTTTATGCAACGCATTAAGTTTATTTGGTGGTTCGTTTTTATTGGTGTCACCCTTACCTACTGGGTAAGCATCAACGCCATTGATCAAACCTTAACGCTGTGGGCCTTACGTAAATCAACACTGTATTACACCGGCATTATGGCTACCGCTATGATGTCTTTAGGTGTTGTTCTAGCTTTGCGGCTACCCGCGATTGAAAACCTCATTGGCGGGCTTGACCAACACTATCGACTACATAAATGGGTCGGTATTTCTACTGCTCTTTTTGCGTTAGCCCACTGGCTGATCAAACTTGGGCCTAAATGGCTTATAAAAAATGATTTTGCTGATGCAATTTCATTTAAAACGCCAGCAGATGTCGTTGGCTTTTTTGCTGAAAACAACCCTCTCACACCCGTTCGAGGTTTTGCTAAAGATTTAGGTGAGTGGGCTATTTATGCCATGTTGGTGCTGGTTGTTTTAGCTTTATGGAAGCGGTTTCCCTACCGTGCCTTTTTTAAAACACACCGGCTGATGGCGATTATTTATATTGCCTTAGTTTTTCATAGCGTCGTATTGTTTGGTGAAGTAGGTTGGGCGACCCCTGTGGGCATCTTTATCGCGTTCGTGATGGCCGTAGGCTGCGTAGGCGCTGGCATTTCTCTTATGGGTAAAGTCGGTGCACGGCACCGCACTACAGGCCGCGTCATCGCCATCAATGAACATACTCAAGATCGTGTCTTAGAGGTACATATCGACTTAGGTGACGGTTGGCACGGCCATGAAGCCGGTCAGTTTGCCTTTGTAACCTTTAACCCTAAAGAGGGCGCACACCCGTTTAGCATTTCATCGCCTTGGCGTAACAATGGCGAAGTGGTGTTTCATATCAAGGCGCTAGGCGACTATACCTCTAAGCTACCCTGTAATATTCACATAGGTCAACGCGTGACCGTTGAAGGCCCGTATGGTCGTTTTAAGTTTGACCCATACCCCTCAGTGCAACAAGTTGATCAAACGAATAACGTTAACAAAGCTATTCAAAGCAATCAATCTAATCAAGTCAATAAACCTAATGAACTGCACGAGCCTAATGAGCTTCCTGCACATACTGAGCCTAATGCGCCCCATCAAGTTTGGATAGCGGGTGGTATTGGCATCACCCCATTTTTATCTCGACTGCAAATGATCGCTGAATCTTCGCAGTTAAACGAACCCTGTCAAAGCCCTAAAACCTTACCCATTACACTTTACTATTGCACCCGTATACGTGACTCTAGCTTTATGAATGATTTGCAACGGTTAATTGAGCAAGCGCATCTCACACTGCACATTATTGCTTTAGGTCGAGATCAGCCATTAACTGCCGAAAGGCTCAAGCAAGACAACCCCGATTGGTTATCTGCCCAGTTTTGGTTCTGTGGACCCGCCGATTTAGGTCAGTCATTACGCGACAATCTAGTATCACAGGGCTTAAAAAACAGTGCTTTTCATCAAGAACTTTTTGAGATGCGCTAATAACGCCCTTTCTTTTTAAAAGCATATCGTTATATACTAAACTATATAGCGGTATGTGAATGCCATAAATAGAAAGTCATTATGAAGAGCCGCTGTGAATGCTTTAAACAGATCATTACCATGAGACCATTTTTTTGAATGTTTTTTAAATAGGAAGGTGTGATGAGGCGATTCTTTGCACTCACTTGCTTAATTTTGACCTTTACAAGCGCTCAAGCTCAAAGCCTTATTGTTTCGGCTGCTACCAGCTTAACGAACGCTTTCACCGAAATCGGCTCTCTGTTTGAAGCTCAAAACTCTGGTACAACAGTACGTTTTAACTTTGCAGGCTCTGGCACCCTTGTGCAACAAATTAGTCAAGGTGCGCCAGCAGATGTCTTAGCTACAGCTGATGCCAGCTCAATGAATCGTGCGCAAGATGCCAAGCTGATTGAAACGGCTACCCGAGTCAATTTTGTTGGAAATCAGTTGGTGTTGATTACCCCGACCAGCTCAAGCCTCAACCTGAAATCATTAAAAGAATTAAGCAAAGCTAATATCACACGCATTGCGATCGGCAACCCCAGCACTGTGCCAGCAGGTTTGTATGCTAAAAAATCGCTCGAAGCGGTTCAATTGTGGCAGAGCTTAGCACCCAAGCTCATCATGGCTCAAAACGTTAGACAAACCACGCTGTATGTTTCACAAAATGAGGTCGATGCAGGGTTTGTGTATTCAACCGATGCCAGCGCAGCGGGCAAAGCCGTTAAGGTTGCATTTGCTGTGAATACACCTGATGCCACTGTGTACCCTGTGGCAATGGTGGCTGATACCACCCAGCCTGATATAGCACAAAAATTTATACGCTTTCTGAAAAGTGACACGGCACAAACCGTTTTTACCCGCTACGGTTTTAAAGCGGTAGCCCCATGAGTTCATCTGAATTCGAATCAGCACTGGTTGCTTTGGGTTTAACGCTCAAGATATCACTCTGGGCAACAGCAATTAATTTAGTGCTAGCGGTGGGGTTGGCTTATTATTTTGCGACACGTCGGTTTGCTTTACGCAATACGTTTGATGCCATCCTAACGCTACCCATGGTGTTACCGCCTACGGTGTTGGGTTACTACCTTTTGGTATTAATTGGCCGACAAGGCCCTATGGGTGAATTTTTAGAGCATTATTTTGGTATTAGGCTGATCTTTACATGGCAAGGCGCAGTGATTGCCGCCGCCATCACGTCTTTTCCGCTTGTATTTAAATCAGCTCGTGCCGCTTTTGAATCGGTCAGTCCGCAGTTTAGGCATGCTGCAAGTAGCCTAGGTATTCATCATTTTTTTATTTTCTTTCGTGTCACGCTGCCACTTGCATGGCGCGGCATGATGGCAGGCACACTATTAGGTTTCGCACGCTCAATGGGTGAGTTTGGTGCCACCTTGATGGTAGCAGGTAGCATTCCCGGTCAAACACAAACCCTATCAATTACCGTCTACGAGGCCGTACAGGCTGGTCAAGACCAATTGGCTAACTTTTTAGTGATGCTCATTTCAATTGTAGGGTTTTTAATTTTAATCACCTCAAATTATTTGACCCCACACGGTGTGAAGCACGCTCATGTCTAACGACAGTTCAAATCACTTTAGTGAAGTGAGTGGTGTTCGTTCAAATAACGGCACATTAGACCCGCCTGTACCACTTTGGCAAGTCAATCTTAAGCACACTTTGGGTCAAGGCGAAACACCATTTAATTTAGACATTCAATTTAACAGTACAGCTCAACGCATTGTGTTAATTGGCCCCTCAGGGTCTGGCAAAAGCCAAACGTTGATGATGCTTGCAGGTTTGGTTAAACCAAAACAAGGTTTGATTCGATTTAAAGATAACGACTTACTCGACACCTCAAAAAACATTTGCCTCAACCCACAAAAGCGGCGTGTATCATATATGTTTCAAGACTATGCGCTGTTTGATCATTTGACGGTGGCACAAAATATCGGGTTTGCACTGAGCCGAGGTTTGTTTAACCCCAGTACCAAACATATTGACGATAAAGTCATGGTTTGGCTTAGTCGCCTCAATATGCCTGACACAGCTTCAAAATACCCACATCAATTATCGGGCGGGCAAAAACAACGCGTTGCTCTGGCTCGCTCGCTCATACATCAACCTGATGCGCTTTTACTTGATGAGCCGTTCGCTGCGCTTGATCGTGACATACGCGGCGAGCTTCGCAGTTTACTAATTGATATTCAGTCGGAACTAAACTTACCGATGGTTTTAATTACACATGACGCCGAAGACGCACACGCTTTTTCTCAAGAAACGATTCGAATCAATGCTGGCAATATTATTAAAAAATGAGCAATGCTATGACGACTCAACCAAACGCCAAATCAAAGCCTGCCAAATCAAAGCCCGCTAGAACGAATACAAATCATTCAATACCAAATAATACAAATTCTAATAATACAAAGTCCAATACATTAAAACCCACTGCCTCTAGCATTCACTTATCAGTTTCAACTGCATTACAACAAGGCCAGATGTCGCTAGGTCAAACTAAGCAGTGGGGTTTAATAAAAGCCGTTGCCACTACAGGCTCTATTACTCAAGCCGCTAAGGCAATCGGTATGAGCTACAAAGCAGCGTGGGACAACATTGCAAAAATGAATGCACAATCAGCTCAACCGCTTTTAACAAGGTCAACGGGCGGTAAAGGTGGGGGCTCAACACACCTGACTCCCTACGGTACTAAATTACTCAAACGCTACGAAGATCTAAACCATTATTTAAATCGTTACCTCGACTTATTGAATCAGTACTCAACCAACCTTGAAACCGACATTGATTTAGTGCACCTCTTAAATATGAAAACCAGCGCAAGTAATCAATTTTCAGGCAGAATCACGCACATTAAAACAGGCAAGGTTAATGATGAAATCACTGTTGCCATCAGCCCAAACACAAGCCTAGTGGCCTCTGTTACCAGTCACAGCGCGCAAAACATGCAGTTGTCCATGGGTGATATTGTCTTTGCACTGATTCAAGCCTCGTCAATCATTGTGTTGACTGACATCAAAAAGGGTCAACTTTCAGCACGCAACCAAATGGCCGGCATAATCTCTGCCCTAAAACCAGGCGCCGTAAATGTTGAAGTTGTGATTGATTGTGGTGACGGGCAAACGTTAGTCACCATGGTGACTGAACAAAGCGTGGCAGATATGAAACTTAAAAAAGGGGCACCCCTACTTGCCGCCTTCAAAGCCGGCCACGTCATGCTGGGGAAATTAGCCTAGCATTTACCATAGGCTCGCTGGAATGTGGTGTTAAGCACCCTCTTTTTAAGCATTGTTTTTTGTAACGCGGGTAATTATGAAGGGGCTTAATCGTTCGATCGCTGTAAGATGTGAACATTAAAACGATGTGCAAACCCTAATAAAAGGTAACACCCTATGAAATCAAATCACATGACGCGTTACATACTTGTTGCGATGGTGCTGGGTATTCTTGTGGGTCATGCGATTTTTTTGTGGGGTCACGACGACGGGCACGCTAAATCGTATTCTGAATACATCTCAATCTTTACAGACATATTTTTGCGTATGATCAAAATGATTATTGCGCCTCTGGTCTTTGCAACGTTGGCGTGCGGTATTGCCAAGATGGGCGACGGCAAAGCGATTGGCCGTGTCGGTTTGAAGGCATTTGGTTGGTTTTTAATGATGTCGATTATTTCTTTGTTGCTGGGTTTGGTATTGGTTCACTTATTTCAACCCGGCAGTGGCCTTCATATGCCCATACCAGAGGCGAATGCGGCGACAAGTCTTTCTCACGAGGGCAAAGGCCTCGTTAATTTTGTGCACCATATTTTCCCAACTAGCATTTTTGATGCCATGGCCAAAAATGAGATTTTGCAGATTGTTGTTTTTGCTCTCTTTTTTGGTGTGGCGGGCGCTTCAATGGGTCAAAAGGCCGAACCCTTTTTTAAAGCGCTTGATATTCTGGGCCACATCATGCTCAAGATAACCACCGCCGTGATGAACTTTGCACCCGTGGCTGTGTTTGCCGCGGTGTCATCTGTCATTGCACTCGACGGTTTGGGTGTACTCATGACTTACGGCAAATTTTTGCTCAGTTTCTATATCGCCATTTTAATATTGTGGGGCGTTATATTTTTAGCAGGCTACATCATGCTGGGCCGCTCTGTTGCCACGCTATTTAAAATGATGCGTGAACCCGCGTTACTCGCCTTCACAACGGCAAGCTCTGAAGCGGCCTACCCTAAAACGCTTGAGCAGGTTGAGCGCTTTGGTTGTAGCAACCGTATTGCATCATTTGTTTTACCCATGGGCTATTCATTTAATCTAGATGGTTCAATGATGTATTGCACGTTTGCAGCATTGTTTATTGCTCAAATTTACGGTATTGACATGACCTGGACACAGCAGCTGATGTTGTTGCTGATGCTTTTAATTACCTCTAAAGGTATAGCGGGTGTGCCGCGTGCATCGTTAGTAGTCATTGCAGCGGTGTTACCACAGTTTGACATTCCTGAGGCAGGTATTTTGCTTATTTTAGGCGTTGATCACTTTCTAGATATGGCACGCTCAGCCACCAACGTTTTTGGCAATGGTGTGGCTACCGCTGTGATTTCTAAAGCAGAAGGTGAGCTTAAGCGACATGACATCGAACAGCCTAAACACCCCCATACAACCACACCGGCAACTTAGGCAATATTCATGAAGCACAATTTGCTTATCTTATTTAGTTATTTAAAAAATTTGAAAATATTGGTTAAAGGTTATTAAATCTGATTTGTAAAATTTAATTAAAAACGACATCGCCGAAACTTTCCCATGAAAATTGAAATACTCGCCGTACACGCTGGCTACTCGTCTGACCCCACAACCAAATCAGTCGCTACCCCTATTTACCAAACGGTTGCTTACTCATTTGATAGTGCACAACATGGTGCCGATCTGTTTGACCTGAAGGTTGCAGGCAATATTTACACCCGTATCATGAACCCTACTAACGACGTGCTAGAAAAACGCGTAGCGGCGCTTGAGGGGGGTATTGCTGCGTTGGCGGTTGCGTCGGGCATGGAAGCGATTACTTATGCCATTCAAACCATTACTGAGGCGGGCGACAACATTGTGTCAGCCAGTACACTTTATGGTGGCACCTATAATTTATTTACACACCCCTTTCCACAACAAGGCGTTACCGTTCGGCTTGCTGATTCACGCGACCCAGCAAGTTTTGCGCAACATACCGATGAGCATACCAAAGCGATTTATTGTGAATCCGTTGGTATTGAACATATCAGTGATTTACAAGCCGACTTAGTACCGGCCCTTGCACAAATTTAAATGCTGTCTTGGCGTCAACAACTTAGGCTGCTCGATCAACTTCGCCGTGACAACACACAAAGCTTATCGAATGGTTTGTTTCGTATGTTGGGCAAGAGCCGCCATTTACTTGCACGTCAGTTAACCCCGACTGAGGTTAAACGCATTTTGGTGGTGCGTAATAACAAGCGTATTGGCAACATGTATTTTATGTTGCCGTTTATGCGTGAGCTTAAACGCGCTTACCCTATTGCTCAAATTGACCTCATGCTGTTAACAACCGAGCAAGGTCGGGTGTTTGACCACATTGGTTTAAATCAAATTGTGGTGTCACACTTTTCTTTTGACACCGCCTTAGCTTTTTTAAAAACAATTTTTAAACTGCGTCGTACTGTTTATGATTTACTCATTATGCCGCATAGCTCAGCGAGCGATACGCTGATATGTGCCATTTTAAATGCACACAATAAAGTTTCGTTTTATGGCCCGCGCAATCAATATGTATTCCCGCAATCATTTGATATACATCAACACAACCCCCATGCTGCGCTGTCAGCTTTAGCCCTGCTTGAAGCACTGGGCCACAAGACTCAAGGCCACGATCACACCATGGTTTTTTCTGCTGCAGAAGATGCGGAGGGTAAGGCTGTTGCCAACGGCCTTAAAGCAGATTCACCACTTTGTATCGCCTATTTCAGGGGTGCGCGCGGCAACAAAATGATTGATGATTCAACGTGGCTTCGCATTCGACAAGATTTCGATGCCACTCGGCCCAATGCCATCAAGTGGGTTGAAATATTAAGCCCCGATGTTCGCTCAAGCCTTATACCGGGCACCCCTACTTTTGAATCGGCTGACCTGCGACACTTGGCTGCCGTACTCAAACATGTTGATGCGTTTATCTGTGCAGACACTGGGCCGCTGCACTTAGCTGACGCTGCTGGTGCAACCTGCATCGGCTTGTTTACAACAACCAACATTGAACATTACGGCTGCCTAAACGACCGTAGCATTAATATTACAGATGTTGCGGGCTTTAATGCCCACGCGACGCTTCAAAAAATAAAGCTTTAACCCGATACATTTGATTCGTCATGTATTTGGCTCGCCTTGCATCTGTCTTACCCGGTGCACTTGATTCACCTTAGACTTAGCCTAACCCTAACAACGTGTTTGGGTTAGAGCACCTGCACCTTATCTTTTTTAATCATCATTACAACAAACCCAATAATCGTGAGCGGTATTACAAATGACAGCATGGCACTTGAATACGCCTGCAATGTATCGTGTTTTTGCGCATCAAGCACCAAGTAACAAACATAAGCCACGTAATAAAGCAGAAACACACCGCCTTCCCAGCGGGCGATTTCTCGGCCAGTCAGAAAAATAGGCAGACATGCCAGAAACGCTGCGATCATGACCCATAAGTCAAAATTTAATAGCGCTGCAGGTAACACCAAACCCCCAGACCCCGCGACTACGCCACTTAAACCAATACAACCCAGCAAATTAAAAGTGCAGCTGCCAATGACATTACCCACTGCCATATCGCGCTCGCCTTTTAATGCTGCTGCGATAGAAGTTGCTACTTCAGGTAAAGAAGTACCCGCCGCCACGATCGTTAACCCAATAATTAAGTCGCTGACCCCAAATTCTTTAGCAAATGCAACCGATGACTCAACTAACCAGTCTGAGCCCAACACAAGAAACCCCAAACCTAAAACAATCAAGAAAACTTGGGTATACCAGCTGCTGTCCCATGCGTTCGGGGCGCTTAGCGTAAGTTCTTTGTCATAGTCGTTACTGACCGTCTCTTTGCGCGACTGCCAAACTAGAAAGCTGGTGTAAGCGAATAACAAAACCAACATGATGCCTGCTTCAAACATTGTAATTTTTTGATCAAGCCCCATCGTCAAAAGTAAAAGGCCTGCACCCAACATGATGGGCATCTCTTGGCGAATCACCTGTATATGCACAGACAGCGGAATAATGAGGGCACTAAGACCCAAAATAAACAAAATATTAAATAAATTACTACCCACGACGTTACCCACAGCCAAATCTACCTGGCCCGACAAAACGGCCCCGGTTGAAACCGCCATTTCAGGTGCGCTGGTACCAAATGCCACAACGGTTAAACCCACAACTAAAGGTGATAACCCAGCTGACAAGGCAAATTTAGACGCCCCATGAACAAGCGCCTGCGCACCGACCACAAGCGCGACAATACCTAAACCAAAAAAAATTGCGTTTGTGAGCATATTTAGATGAAGACCAGAAATGAATGATAGTACGATGTCGTGAAAATGGTGCGACGCAGTGAATTTAACATGTCGCCACGTGGCTTTGTGGCTAAACATTTATTGCAAAATTCGCCCCATGTAATCGCAAACCCTAATTGAGTTCAGTTGTTTTGTCTACGATGATAGATAGGTGTTAATGTTTAATGGTAATACCCTAATATTAATTTGGGGCCCTTTCAACCCAGGAGACTCTCAATATGAGCCAGACCAAGAAAATAGACGAATCAACCGTCAAGTCACGTCGTAAGTTTTTCAGCACCGCTGGTGCGGCCGCTGTAGCGGTACCTTTGGCCGGTTTTCCAATGATTTCAGTTGCTCAATCACCTGTTGTGCTGAAAATGCAAGGTGCTTGGGGTGCTAAAGACGTTTTTAACGACATGGCCGCTGAATTCGTACAACGCGTAAACGACATGGCTGGTGGACGTCTTCGTATCGATTATTTAACATCAGGTGCCGTGGTTAAGGCTTTTGAATTGAGTGATGCTGTCAGTAATGGTGTGCTCGATGCGGGTCACCACGTTTCAGCATACTGGTACGGCAAATCAAAAGTGGCTTCACTGTTTGGTTCAGGCCCTGTAACCGGCGCCAACTCAGAGCAAACACTCGGCTGGATTCAGCGCGGCGGTGGCATTCAGTTCTACGACGAGCTGGTTAAATCGATGAAATTGAACCTCAAAGGTTTCTTTGCTTTCCCTATGCCTACACAACCATTAGGCTGGTTTAAGACAACACCGCCTAAAACAGCGGCTGAGTTGAAAGGCTACAAGTACCGTACCGTGGGTTTGGCTGCTGATTTGATGCAAGAATTGGGCATGTCAGTTACACAGTTACCCGGTGGCGAAATTGTGCCCGCAATGGATCGTGGCGTGATCGACGCATTTGAATACAACAACCCAACTTCTGACAGCCGTTTTGGTGCACAAGACGTTGCAAAATACTATTCAATGGGTTCGCTGCATCAAGCGATGGAATTCTTTGAAATTATTTTTAACAAAACTAAGTACGAATCGCTTTCACCTGATTTGCAAGCCATTATTAAGTACGCGGCAGAAGCTTCATCTTCTTCCAACACCTGGATGGCACAAGATCTGTACTCACGTGATTTACAAACGCTGATTGTGAAGCACAAAGTACGTGTTTCGCGTACACCAAAAGCTGTTATGGACGCTCAAATTAAAGCTTGGGACGTCGTTTCTGGTCGTATTGCAGCAGTTGACCCCTTCTTTAAGAAAGTGGCTGAATCACAAAAAGCTTGGGCTAAGCGTGTGGCTTACTATGGTTTCTTCAACGAAGCCGATTACAAGTCAGCTTACGAGTACGTCTTTAAGACCAAGTTAGGTTTCTAGTTGTAAGTTATGTTAAAAAACGATCTTAGATTTACTTGATTGTTGTGAAATCAGAAAAGACCGCCATAAAAGCGGTCTTTTCTTTAGGAGAACTGAAATGCTGAATTACATACGCTGGGTCGATAGCGTATCAAAAGCGCTAGGTCATGCATTTAGCTGGTGTGTATTGGTTTTAACGCTAGGTACCTGTTACGAAGTAATGATGCGTTATGTATTTCACAACCCAACGACTTGGGCCTTTGACATGAGCTATATGCTTTATGGCGCCCTATTTATGATGGCTGGCCCTTATACCCTTTCTAAAGACGCCCATGTACGGGGTGACTTTCTTTATCGAAAATGGAAAGAAATCAATCAAGCTAAAGTTGAATTAACGTTGTACTTTCTGTTCTTCTTTCCTGGTGTGTTAGCTTTGGTCTTTACGGGTGCCTCGTATGCCTTTCAGTCTATGAGCCTACTTGAAACAAGTATTAATAGCCCCGCTGGTGTGCCTGTTTGGCCATTAAAAATGATTATTTTTGTTGCCGGCTTAGCGCTACTTCTCGCTGGCTCAGCTGAAGTATGCCGTTGCTTGATTTGCATTCGGGAAGGCAAATGGCCCCCACGTGATACAGATGTGAAAGAACTTGAAGAAATTTTAATTGAACAATATCGTCAAGAAGGGAATGAAACCAAATGAGTGATCCAGCAATCGCCCTGTTTATGCTGGGCCTGTTCATTGTATTTATCTTTTTAGGCTTTCCAATCGCTTTCACCCTGATGGCTATGGGTGTGGGTTTCGGCTTCTACGCCTACTATCAACCCGCACAAGTTATTTTTGATAACAATATATTTTATTTGCTCGTACAGAACACTTTTAGTGTCATGAGTAATGATGTACTGATATCTATACCGCTGTTTCTATTTATGGGTTACATCATTGAGCGAGCCAATATTCTTGATCGCTTATTTATCAGCTTGCAAACCTCTTTACGGCATTTGCCTGGCTCAATGGCGATTGCGGCCTTAATTACTTGTACGCTCTTTGCAACCGCTACGGGTATTGTTGGCGCAGTGGTCACTTTGATGGGCTTGCTGGCTTTGCCTTCAATGCTAAAGGCAGGCTACGACCAAAAGCTCGCCACCGGTGTCATTGCTGCCGGTGGTACGCTGGGCATTCTAATACCCCCTTCGATAATGTTGATTGTGTACGCAGCAACGGCGGGTATTTCAGTGGTGCAACTTTATGCTGCAGCGATGATTCCCGGTATGATGTTGGCGGGTTTATATTTGGTATATGTTGTTGTGCGTGTGGTTATTAACCCCTCTCTGGCGCCCAAACCTACAGATGTTGATGGTGTGAACTTCTTTATGGGTTTCAAATTACTGCTGACAGCATTCTTCCCTCTTGCTATTTTAATTATCGCAGTGCTCGGTTCTATTTTGTTTGGTTTAGCCACACCAAGTGAAGCCGCTGCAATGGGTGCTTTAGGTGGTATTGTTCTTGCCGTTGCTTACCGAGCCTTCACTTGGCAACGCTTGCGTGAATCGGTTTATTTAACCGCTAAAACCTCAGCGATGGTGTGTTACCTATTTGTTGGGTCATGGACGTTCTCTTCCGTATTCTCATACCTCGGTGGTGAACACGTCATAAAAGAATTTATGTTATCGATGGACTTGACGACAGTTCAATTTTTGATCATCACGCAAATCATTATCTTTATTTTGGGATGGCCATTAGAGTGGAGCGAAATCATTATTATTTTCGTGCCTATTTTCTTGCCCATGCTTGAGCACTTTGATGTTGACCCATTATTCTTTGGTATTTTAATTGCTCTGAACTTACAAACATCGTTCTTAACGCCGCCGATGGCAATGTCTGCCTACTATTTGAAGGGGGTCGCGCCTAAGGGCGTCGAGCTTTGGACAATCTTTAAAGGTTGCTTCCCATTCTTGGGTATGGTCATACTTTCGTTGGTATTAATTTACGTGCAACCGCGTCTCGTCACTTGGTTACCCGATGTGTTGTACAACACAGTTGTTGAGTTACCGCCTGCTGACCCAAATGACACAAGCATTGCAAACCCAGACTTTTTCAAAACCATGTAATTTGAAAGCTATTTGTTAAATTTTTTATTTTTTAAATAAGTCGGGAAAGATCACTTTTCCCACTCAGCTACAAAAGAGAATGTATGTCAGATCACCTACCTGTTAATCAAATTACGGCGCTACAAGCCCGAGACATGATTTTGTCTGGGGTAACGAGTTGCACTGAATTGATGGAAGCTTTTTTTAAATTTACTGAAGTGGCTAACAAAGATATTCGTGCCTTTCAATATATTGATCGTGAATCGATTATGAGACAAGCAGAAATGCTCGATCAAAGTCGCGACAAAGGTATACCTACAGGTCCTTTATTTGGCGTTCCAATAGCTCTTAAAGATGCGATTGATACCTTTGATATGCCCGCTGAGTACGGAAGTGCCATACACGCTGGCAGACAACCTCGGTGGGACGCTGCAGTCGCTGCTCGCCTGCGTCAAGCTGGGGCCATCTTTTTTGGTAAAACCAAGCAACCTGAATTTTGTTTAGGTCAGGCAGCTGATACTTGTAACCCACATAACATTGAACACACCCCAGGGGGTTCATCCAGCGGTAGCGCTGCTGCGGTTGCTTCGGGCATGGTACCCGTTGCAATAGGTACACAAACTGTAGGTTCTGTTATTAGACCCGCATCATATTGCGGTGTCATTGGTTATAAACCTACACGCGGTTTGATCTCACGCTCAGGTTTACAGCCGTTATCAAAAACATTTGATCAAGTCGGCGTATTCGGTCGCAATATTGCCGATGTGGCGGCGGTAGCTGAACTGTTAATTGGGGCTGATGCTGACGACATCTCAACCGTGGGAAAAGTCACTCGCCCATTACTTGCGGTCTCGCAGTCAACCCCGCCATTTGACCCTAAGTTTGTATTTATTCGTACCCTATTTTGGGACCAAATGGATGTTGATGCTCAAGAAGCAATGCAAGCCCTGATTGATGAGCTGGGTGAACAAGTTGTCACGGTCGATTTACCCAATTCAGCTGTACTTGCAAATGAATGGATCACCACCGGAGTCGAAGCTGAGTTTGCACAAACATGGTCAAGTGCTTCTGATGATGCGTTAAATCAAATTAGTGATGCACTAAAAGGTATTATTTCTCGCGGTAAAGCTATTAGTGCAGTAGATTACCTCAATGCTATCAGTCATATTGAACGCGTCGCTGAAGGCTTTGATGAAATATTTGAACGATTTGACGCCATTTTGACACCTGCCACCTTAGGTGCTGCACCCAAAGGCCTCGACAGTACGGGCAACCCCGTCATGTCAGCCTTATGGTCCTTCACGGGTATGCCTAGTGTAAGTTTACCTCTGTTGCAAAGTGATGCTGGCATGCCAATTGGCGTTCAAGTCGTTGGGCCTTTGCATGACGACGCCCGCCTACTCCGAACATGCCAGTGGTTAATGACCCGTTTTTCATCGGTATAAAAAACCAACATTAAAAGTATATTAAATCGAGAAATTTATGAAGAAATTATTTGCCCCAATTCTTGCATTGATATTGATATTGGCTTTTTTCTTACCTTACGTTATTAAGCTCAAATCAATTGATCTGCTGCTTGTGCTTTTCTTTGGTATCGGTTTAGTTTGTTATGACTTTTGGCTGTCGCATAAAGAGAGTTGAGTACTAGACAGTTTTATATGAAGTCGCCCATTTTGATTCGTAAACTAATGATCATAATAAAACCGCAAATCACAACGCTAACAATTAAACCCACCCGCATACCAATGACGACTGAGGTTTGCGTAATAGCCATACCCACTAAAGCCGTGCCAATCGCACTACCCAAGGCACGGTTAGTTTGAATTAGAGCTGAGGCAACACCCACATCTTGCCTTTTTACTAACATTTGGCTAAAAAGCGTTAGATTTGGTAGAACAAAACCTAACCCTGCCCCACATAAAGCCGTTGCAGCAACCACCCACAGCAACGCACTGTGTTCTGTAAGTGTTAGCGCCACCAAACACCCAAAACCCAATAAAGTGCTACCGAATACCATCAGTCGTTGGGGGTGCTTAGTTTTCGCGAACAATTGACCACTGAGAATACTACCAAAGGGTATGCCCCCCACCAAAGGAATCAACAACATACCTGCCTTGGTGGGTGAGTATTGAAAAGCAGTTTGAAATAATAGGGGTAGATAAAAAATTAAAATGAACATCACTGCGCCACACAAAATCGCAGCAATATTTAATAACCGAGCCTGCTGAGTATGCAAAATACGAAGTGGAAATATAGGCATCGTCACCCGTTGTTCAACTTTAATCAATGACCAAGCTGCCAAACAGCACACGACAAATATCAGTAAACCCCAAGCTGGCTTGACCGCAGAAAAATGACCTACAAAAATTTCAAGGCTTAGCAACAATAAGCCCACAGTCATCATAATTAAACTAGCACCAAGCCAATCGATACGGTCGCTAGGCTTTCTTTCAGGTTTTAAGCGGGGGAAATAACGCATAATCAAATAGACTGCGACCAAACAGGTGATCGGTATCACCACAAACGATGCCCGCCAACCCAACAACTGTTCAGTCACACCCCCAATAATGGGGCCCAAGCCACTTGCAACAGCAAAAGTTGCCGACAACATCACTAGCCAACGTACACGTTGCTTGGGTTCTGGAAAAAGGTCTGCAGGCGCTGTAAAGGCAGTGGCAACCATAATGCCCGCCCCCACACCTTGAAACACTCTTGCCCCAATCAGTTGTGCCATGGTCTGAGACATCGCAGACAAAATTGAACCCAAACCCACAATGAACAAAGACCACAACATCAAAGGTTTGCGACCATGCAGATCCCCTAAGCGGCCAAAAATCATGATGGTCATGGCATTGGCCAAAAAATACCCTGTGCCCACCCAAGCATAAAGGGACATACCATCGAGTTGTTGCACAGCTTTAGGTAAAACGGTGCTAACAATGGTGGCGTCAAAAGCCACAATGGCAACTGTCGCAGCAACTCCAGACATGGCTAGAAAAAGCTCACGCTTTTGTGGCTGCGGGTTAACTGAAGAATCGTTTTGCGTCACAGAATTGATCAAAATGAATTGCGAATTCTGATCTTAATACAAATTATTACTTATTGAGGCCGGTCTCGAGCCAGTTGCTTGAGTTTGGCCCAAGTATTGGCAGTAGGGATAATACGGGGTAACAATTTAAGTAACAGCTCTGCCGTCACAAAGGTATCGGCTGCAGCAGTATGGCGGGCAACACATTGCAAGCCAAATTGTTCAATACGCTCATCAAGCGCATATCGATAAGTATCTTGCGCAACCCAGCCAGCTAGTGGCTCGACATCTAACCATTCATTTGCTAAAGGCGGCAAGCCCGCTTTTTTATATGAACGCTTAAGCATAGCCTGATCAAAAGGTGCCATAAAAGCCAAAAGTGGGGCATCGCCCACCCATGCACGAAACAATTCAAGTGACTCGCGATGATCGTGCCCTTCTTCTTGTGCCCCAACACCAATATGATGAATCAAGACATTTGGGCGCTTTAATTTTACTTTTTCGGGCCTCATAATAACTTCAAAAGCATCTGAAAAAACAATGCGTGGTGACTTAAAACCAGGCTCTAAGTGAATACCCAAAGCTGCAATTGATATGACATCGTCGCGCCAAGCATTTAAACCTGTAGTCTCAGTATCAAGCATGACCCACCGCAACGGCTCGGTTGTATTCACCGTTGTTTCGGTCTTATTAAAGCCAAATAAATTAGGGAACATAATCAAGCTTTAAACGTTGCTGCATGGTTTGACACACATTAAAGGTAGCCTTCAAGACGATTCGATCAACCGGTGAAAGGGAGTCAAAAGGCAACTGATTTGCGGTTAAGTGTGACTGCCCTTCAGGTTGCAGCAATTGTGCTTTAAGACGCAACATTTGCAAATAATTAAAAGCTGCCACCCAATCTTTACCCTTTTGCTCGTCATAATTTTTTGCTTCCGCAATGGCTAATAATCGATCATCTGTACCGCGTAATTCAATACCGAGAGCTAACGCATAAATACGTGCAAAATCGACTACTAAAGCTGTGCCGTTCACTTTGGTATCAATCACTTCAACACCATCAACTTCAGTAGTGTCAATGCCACCGAACAAGGTCAAAGGCACATGCCAATTCATGGCATTGGTTGCTAAAAAACTGATAAACCTAGGGGTATCTTGTGCCGCTTGTTTAACATATTGTTTGATGGGGTCAAGCAATGTTTTCTCGCCGAACAAACCACGAAAATCAAAGAAAATACTTGCATCGAGTAAGTCTTGCGGTGTGCCACCATTGATCCATTGCGCGCAACGTTTCAACCATTCTTTTTGACGCATGGCGTAATAAGGGTTGCTGGCCATCACATGACCCTTGCAAAGCGGAAATCCACAGTTATCTAGCGCTTCGTTGACTGCCCTAGCAAAGGTTAGATAAGTTTTTATTTGATCGTCTGTTAGCTCATCAGCCAACACCATACCGTTGTCTTGATCAGTCGAAATAGTTTGTTCGCCCCGCCCTTCAGAACCCATTGCAAACCAAACAAACTTAAGCGGGTCGACCTGATGTTTATGCATCACCAGAATAATTAAGTGCTCGGTCAGTAAATCATTTAAATAACTGATCATGCTGGTCAAGCGTTGGCCTGAAACCCCTTGGCCCAACAAATTTTCAGCATAACTTCGAATATTTTGAGCGCACTGTGCAAGCGTCTTGATATCAGTCGCTGCACGTAAAGCCGAAGAAATATTACCGGTTGAAAACCGTTGCAAAGAAAATAAATCACGTTCTGAAACCAGACCAATCACTTTGCCTTGTTTTAATACAGGCAAGTGCCGTATTTTTTTATCAAGCATTAAATGACTGGCTTCTTCAATTGAATGATCAAACTCGAGCGACTGAATCGGTTTAGTCATGACATCAGCAATGGGTTTTGATAAATCAACCTGACTTAAAACGATGCGTTTCAAAATGTCGTGTCGTGTCAAAATGCCAAGTGGTTGTTGACTTTCATCGGTGACTAAAATTGACCCAATTTCTTTTTCGTCCATTATTTCAAGGGCTTCTTTGATAGGGTGATCGGGCAATACGGTAATCGGTGGGCGCAAGGGCAAAGACCCTAAGGTGCTGTGATGCAATTGCGAGGCATAGGCCTGCGACGCAAAACTCATGCGCATATCATCTTGAGACTTTTCAAGAATCGTTTTGAAATGATTTTTTATAAAATCAAGAAAAGGCGGTGATTTAATAACAAGCTCATCAATCGTATGAGTAGGCAAGAGCAAACAAAAACAATCACCGCGAGCAGAATAGGTGCTTGATACCGGTCTTTTAGTCAGTATTGCACCCACTGAAAAAATCTGGCCTGCTTGAATTTCAAAATCAACCGTTTCGTTTCTTGACACAACCCGCTTACCCAACACCGCGCCTTGACGCAACAAATAAAGGTATTTTGGCACCCCGCTTTCAGGGGCAAGTATGACCTCATCAGGAGCAAAATATGCTTCTTGTGAAGACTCAATAAAGAAGTTGACATCATGCACCTGCATCGCTGAAAACGGCAACTCAGTCATCAACTGTTGCGCTAAGCTTTTAACCAAACTTTGAGCAGAATTCAATTTAGTGTTGTTTTCAGTCGTCATTTGCAACCCTTTGATATTTGACAAGCCTAACGCAAAGTAGGTGTAAACGCTTTGTTTTTAACGCAGGGTTCAGCCCGGCGCAAGCTTTAAGTCAGCTTGACGTCAGTTTCATAAAATAAATCTCCAATACTAGTTGTTTCCCTAATACCGACCTCTAGTGAAAATGCTTACAGTTCGCAGGGTAGTGTAATAAAACGCAAGATTTACATAAAAAGGTAAGGAGGCTCTATGGAACATAAAGATCATGACGCCCAAGCATATTGGAGCGCCACAAAAGGTCTTTTGGTAAAAGTACTTATTATTTGGGCGGTCGCGTCTTACGGTGCGGGTATTTTATTTGCTGGTTGGTTAGATCAGTTTCAAATTGGTGGGTACCCAGTCGGGTTTTGGTTTGCCCAACAAGGTTCAATTTATATATTTATCTTCTTGATCTTTTGGTATCGCAAGAAAATGAATGACATCGACCGTCAGTTTGACGTCGACGAAAAATAAAGGGGCAAATAATGGAACTTCAAACCACAATTTATTTAGTTGTTGGCTTCACTTTCGCCCTGTACATCGGTATTGCGATCTGGGCTCGTGCTAACACAACCAGCGAGTTCTACGTTGCCGGTGGCGGCATCAACCCTGTCATGAACGGTATGGCGACTGCAGCTGACTGGATGTCTGCCGCTTCGTTTATATCAATGGCTGGCTTGATTGCCTACATGGGTTATGGCGGCAGCTTGTTCTTAATGGGCTGGACAGGTGGCTACGTATTGCTCGCTTGTTTATTAGCACCTTATCTGCGTAAGTTCGGTAAATTTACCGTACCGCAGTTCATTGGCGATCGTTTTTATTCTAAATCAGCGTCAACGCTTGCCGTTGTGTGCTTATTAGTCGCTTCATTAACCTACATTATTGGTCAAATGACCGGTGTGGGCGTGGCGTTCTCGCGCTTCTTAGGTGTCACAAACGAGGCTGGTATTTATATCGGTATGGCGATTGTGTTTGCTTATGCAGTGTTTGGCGGCATGAAAGGCATTACCTACACTCAAGTTGCACAGTACATCGTTTTGATCTTGGCTTACATCATTCCTGCCATTTTCATTTCGTTATCACTCACGGGCAACGCCATTCCGCAGTTGGGCTTAGGCTCAAACATGGTAGGCACTGATAAGTCATTGTTTGTTACATTGAACAGTGTCGTTACTGAACTGGGCTTTGGCCAGTACACCACCTCAATACCGGGTAGCAAGCTCAATATGTTCTTGTACACCTTGTCATTGATGATTGGCACTGCTGGTTTACCACACGTCATTATGCGCTTCTTTACAGTTAAAACTGTGGCTGACGCGCGTTCATCGGCAGGTTGGGCTTTGGTGTTTATCGCTTTACTCTATACGACAGCACCTGCTGTTGCAGCAATGGCGCGTATGAACCTTCATACAACCATTAACCCAACGATTGTGACCACAGGTGATGTATTTAGTAAAGACGCAGCGTTAGCTTATGATAAGCGCCCAGCTTGGTTCAAGCGTTGGGAAGTCACGGGCCTGTTGAAATTCCAAGACAAAAACGGTGATGGTCGTATTCAATACTACAACGACGCCTCAAAAGACCCTGTATTTTTGAAAAAAGCCAGTGAAGCCGGCTGGAAGGGTAATGAGTTAAGTATCAACCGAGACATTATCGTGTTGGCTAACCCTGAAATCGCACTGTTACCAAACTGGGTGATTGCCTTGGTGGCTGCAGGTGGTTTGGCTGCTGCGTTGTCAACGGCAGCAGGCTTGCTGATGGCGATTTCTTCGGCGATTTCACATGACTTGGTGAAAAATGTTTTTGCACCAAACCTCAGTGAAAAAGGAGAGCTCTTGACCGGTAAAATAGCGATGGCATTGTCTATTGTGTTGGCGGGTTATCTTGGGCTTAATCCGCCTGGGTTTGCCGCGGGTACAGTTGCCTTGGCTTTCGGTATCGCCGCCTCGACGCTGTTCCCTGCCATCATGATGGGCATCTTCTCTAAGAAGATGAACAAAGAAGGCGCCATGGCAGGTATGTTGTCTGGTTTGGTCGTCACACTGTTCTACGTGTTTGCGCATAAAGGTTTGTTCTTTATCAAAGGCACAAGCTTTGTAGAGTTAGTGGGGGGACCTAACGGCTTCTTTGGCATAACACCAGAAGCATTTGGTGCAGTCGGTGCAGCCGTGAACTTTACCGTTGCCTTCTTGGTCGATAAAGTAACCAAAGAACCACCTGAGCACATTCAGCAAATGGTTGAAAATGTTCGCATACCCCGCGGTTCGGGTGTTGTGACGGGTTCGCACTAAGTTGTAAGGGTCAGCTCAGCGTTTACGGTTTGCGTCCCCAAACCTTTGAGCTGAACCCCTACTGTTTAATGTTTTAAACTAAACCTTGATGGCGCATCGCTGTCAGGGTTTTTTGTTTGTGGAGTGAAGTATGGAATTTGATGTCAGCATGGCCATCACATGGATCTTATTCATCGCGGTATTTCCGATTGGTTTTTTTTGGTTTCGCCGCGCATGGCGTATTTTGATTAAAAAAGATTACTCAGAGGTTGCCTTATCACGTGGTGTTTCGCCCCCCCGCCCTGAACGTTTTGCTCTATTTGCCGGTGCAATCAATTTAATTGGTGGCTTAATAATGGTATTCGTCGTTTTTTGTGTGGTGGTTTTGGCTGTCCCTTACAGCACATGGTCAGCGATTGCAGGCTCAACCATCTGGATGAAACTAATTTTTGATTTTATATTAAGCCGTCATTCACGCTTAATTAGTAAAAAGTAGGAACGCATCAATTATGCCTAACGCCAACACTGATCGTAACGAACAACCCCTCATTAACGATATACGCTTATTAGGTCGGCTTTTAGGCGATGTGGTGCGCGAGCAAGACGGTAAGCCCGCTTACGATTTAATTGAGCGCATTCGTAAGTTATCAGTCGCGTTCAGGCGTGACAAAAACACCCTGGCCGATCATACTTTAAAGCGACTACTTAAAAAATTGTCGGCTGATCAAACAGTTAGTGTCATTCGTGCCTTTACCTACTTTAGTCACTTAGCCAACTTAGCTGAAGACCGTCATCACATTAGGCGTCGTCAATTTCATGAGCGGGCCGGTAGTGTTCAGAATGGTAGTTTGGCGCGTGCACTCGAACGTGTGCAAGCAGCGGGCATTAAAACCTCAGCAATTGTGCGTTGCTTACAAAAAAGTCACATTTCACCCGTTTTAACGGCTCACCCGACCGAAGTACAGCGTAAAAGCATTCTTGATGCCGAGCGCGCTATTGCGCAATTATTAGCGCTCCGCGATGACATCACAAATCGACCCGCCGATCAAAAGCAAAAAATAGAACTTCATATAAATGATCAGGCGATTAAAACGCGGGTTTTACAGCTCTGGCAAACGCGCCTACTGCGCTTCACTAAATTAACAGTAGCTGATGAGATTGAAAATGCGCTGAGCTATTACGATTCAACCTTTCTCCATCAAATTCCCATCTTATACACTCAGCTTGAAGGCATGTTAGGCCGTCAAGATGTAGCCTCTTTCTTAAAAATGGGAAACTGGATAGGTGGTGACCGCGATGGCAACCCTAACGTCAACGCTGAAACTCTGCGTTTTGCCCTGAAAAAGCAATCTGAAGTCGCGGTACGCTTTTATTTAACATCATTACATCGTTTAGGCGGCGAATTATCCATGTCAGCCTTACTGATGCCCGTTGATGGGGCGATGCAGGCCTTGGTTAACCGCTCACCCGATAGCAATGCACATCGCCAAGACGAACCCTACCGGCGGGCACTGACGGGCATGTACGCCCGTTTAGCTGCCACTCTGAAGGCGCTGTCGGGTGCTGAGGCTGCACGTCACGCCATCTTGCCCCAAGACCCCTACCCGTCGCCTGAAGCCCTACTAGACGATTTAAAAGTCATGCACCAATCATTGATTCATAATCGTAGCGAACTACTGGCACAGCCTCGTCTCGTACCGCTCATGCGAGCTGTTGACGTGTTTGGTTTTCATTTGGCAACTGTTGACTTGCGACAAAGCTCTGACCAGCATGAAAAAGTCATTGCTGAATTACTCGCCACAGCGGGCATGTGTGCTGACTACAGCCAACTTAATGAACCAGAACGGGTTGTGCTACTGATAGCCTGTTTAAACGACATACGCGCCTTACACGTGCCATTAGCAGTCTATAGCAAACACACCCAATCTGAATTGGGTGTGTTTGAAGCCGCCAGAGACATGGTTGATAAATTTGGTCGTCAGTGTATTCGCCAGTACATTGTCAGCCATACCGAAACCGTCAGTGATTTGCTTGAAGTCTATGTTTTACAAAAAGAAGTGGGTTTGTTTCAAGGCACATTGTCTCAACCCAAACAATCACAAGCAAAACAGCCCGCACGTTGCCAGTTGCTGGTTGTGCCGTTATTTGAAACGATTGACGATTTAGCCCGAGCACCCGACATCATGGCAGCTTTATACGACATACCGGGTATGGCTGCCATGGTGCAAAACAGTGGTGGCGAACAAGAAGTTATGCTGGGCTATTCAGACAGCAATAAAGATGGCGGTATTTTTACCAGTAACTGGTCGCTTTACCGCGCTGAAGTCGCCTTAGTTGATTTGTTTAAAAAGCTTTCGAAGCCAAGCCCTATTACGCTGCGCTTATTTCATGGTCGAGGCGGCACAGTAGGTCGGGGTGGTGGCCCTAGCTATTCAGCTATTTTGGCACAACCACCTGGCACGGTTCAAGGTCAAATTCGCCTGACCGAACAAGGTGAAACCATTGGTGCAAAATATGCCAACCCTGACATTGGTCGACGCAACCTAGAAACACTGGTTGCCGCCACCCTTGAAGCTACGCTTTTGAGTCCTAAAGATCCAGTACCGCAATCATTTATTGACGCAGCCGAACTGATTTCAGTCTACAGTCTTGAGGCTTACCGTGGTCTTGTTTATGAAACCAAAGGGTTTGCGCAATACTTTTTTGAGTCAACTCCGATTCGGGAAATCGCTAAACTAAATATCGGTTCACGCCCTGCTGCCCGACCCAAGGCCGGTCAGCCCAGCGAGCGAATTGAGGACTTACGCGCCATACCTTGGGGTTTTAGTTGGGGTCAATGCCGTCTCAATTTACCAGGCTGGCTGGGTTTTGGTGCTGCCATTGACCGATTTGTTCACAATCACCCTACTTTGAGCGTCAAACAAGCCGAACAGCTTTTAAAGCGTATTCATCAGCAATGGCCGTTTTTTGAGACCTTGGTATCAAATATTGATATGGTCATGGCGAAGAGCGATTTGGCATTGGCCTCGCGCTATGCCGACTTAGTGACTAATAAACGCTTAAGCCGTCAAATTTTGCAACGAATTCAAGCGCAATGGGACCAAACCCGTCGTGCATTAACGCTCATTACTGGGCATAAACAACTATTAGCCACGAACCCGGCGCTTGAAAGATCAATACGACATCGGTTTGCCTATATTGACCCACTGCATCACTTACAAGTTGAGCTCATACAACGGTTTCGTCGTGATCTAAACCAGAGCGGAACTGAAACAGATGACCGAACCAAACGAGGTATTCATATCGCCATTAACGGCATAGCCTCTGGTTTACGCAATACGGGCTAACTTAACTCTTTATTTAACTGTTTATGTATGCGTAAAACGAGTCGCCAGACCCCAAAAATAACGAAGGGTATTGATATGCCAGCGACCACTTCGGGTTTAACGGGCAACCCTGACGCTTGAGCAGCCTTAGCCAAATATAAAACAAGGCTTACCACATAGTATGAAATGGCGGCTATCGATAGGCCTTCAACCGTTTTTTGCATGCGCAACTGAAGCGCTTGGCCACGTGTCAGCTTTTCTAAAAAGGCTTGGTTTTGATCTTCGGTGGCAATATCAACCCGCGTACGCAACATTGAGCTCGTGCGCGAAACGCGCTCGGCCAGCGACATCAACCGATCGGCTGTTGAGGCGACTGTTGCTATAGCAGGTAACAAACGACGTCTTATAAACTCACCAATGGTTTGGGTGCCCACCACCGGTTGTTCTTTTAATTCAGCAATGCGTTGATTCACAATCGCGTTGTAAGCTTGTGTCGCAGAAAACCGATATAAGTTTAAAGCGGTTTCTTGTTCAATACGCGCTGCAAGCATAATCAACTCGTCTAACAACTTTTGATCGGGGGTTTCTTTGTCTTCCAACAAAAACGTCATAGTTGCCAATTTCTTTTCGGCATAAGTCAGTTGAGGGCTTAAGTCTTTAGCAGCGGGTAAGCCTCTTAAGGCCATCATTCGGTAGGTTTCAATTTCAAGCACACGCTGTACCACTCGACCCACCCGGGTAGCGCTGCTACCCAATGGGGCAAAGACTAAAAATCGCTCAAAACCTGAATCGTCAATTAGAAAATCAGATACCGCCAACGAGTGGCCATCTACACCAATTTTTGACGCCACAATGGGGTTTTTCCCCAACCACTGACGTGCAGACTCTACAGTAGCTTGCGTATTAATTAGCGGGTCTGGTAAAACCATGACGCGCGCGGCCACAAATGTACGCCCAGGTATGCTGGCCAACCAGCCCGGGGGCAATATTTCAAGCCCCGTTTCAGGTTGAGAAATGGCTTCGAAAGCCTGCTGTTCAGTAACCGTTTGGTAAATCACGTAGCGGGTAAATTCAGTGTGCTTTTCCCACTTTAAAACCCCTTTTTTAAGGGGAATTTGTATAAACTGATCTCGTAACATGCCGGGTGAAAGCTCGGCCATGTTGGGCAACTGTTGCAAATGCTGGCACGCTTGCTCAGTCGTGACACCATCACTAAACACCGCAACATAATGAACGATCGCAGGTAAGGTCACCATACCCGTTGGGCGAGAGTGAACCTCATTGTGCAGCGTTAAACGCAGTTCATCATCGGCGGGTATGAAAAGTAATTGATTGGGTGTCATTTTGATTGTGGCGTTATGGGTAAGTGCCCCTGAAGACCACCCTCAGGCAGCGATTCTATGTAAACAGATCGGCTGGGAAAAGCAAACCCAGAACCTGCGTTTTCAACAATTGCTTTTATTTTGTAAGCGAGATTTTCTTTACAGACTAACCAATCTCCCCATACCTTTGTATAAGTAAAAGTATAAATCATTAAGTCGATTGAGCTGGGGCCAAACTTATCGATTCTGACGAACAAAGAGGCCTTGGGGGGTTGTACAAAATCAGGGTTAGTCGTTAAGTACTGCTCGATTTGGTCACGTATTTCGCGCAGTTGTTCGAGCGTCGTGCGGTATTCAAGATTAATCAACCAGCTGATACGACGGTACGTCATGTCACTAAAGTTTGTAACCGCATTGTCAGATAATTTTTGGTTCGGTACATAAACGGGTGAAGCATCAAACCGACGAACCATGGTTGAACGAAAACCAATATGTTCAACGGTGCCTTCAACAACTCCTTCAGCTAAGATCCAGTCGCCATTTCGAAACCTTTTTTCAATCAGTATGCACAAACCGCCAATTAAGTTTTTAAATAGATCTTGCGCCCCGAGTGCAACCGCAACGCCAAACAAACCTAAACCAGCAATAATGGGGGCTACTTGAATACCCCAGACTTGCAATATCGTCGCTGTACCCAATGCCAGCAAGGCCCAGCGTGCGCCTGTAACCACCCATACAACCATTTCAGTCGTCAAAACTTTTTCAAGGCGGTTTAAAAGTTGTTTGAGTGGCGAGATACTGTTGTACAACCCCCAAAAAATTACATAAGCAATTAATGACTTCACCAAATTATTCGAAAATTCATTTGACAAACCTTTCAAGTCGAGTGAATTTGAGGCAAAAAAGACACCCACAACAACGAAAAGAAGGCGAATCGGCCCAGTCAACAGGTCAATAATTTGATCGTCAAGCGTCGTTTTAGTTTTTTTCGCCCAACGACTCAGGGCACCAATCACAACCCTTGAAAATAGCCCTCTCAACATATAAAAAAATAAGAAAACACCCAAGGCAAGTATTAGGCCACCAATTGAATGGCCCAACATACCGGTTTGCCAGACTCCGACAACGACTTTCCAAAATTCCAAAAACTGAGTATTCATATTTTGCATTGGTAAAGCTCCTGTAACAATCACCGCTCAAAACACATGATACGATTTTAAATCTTCATGTCACCTAGAACCACTCTTAGGTTTTTAAAATGCTACTTACCCTTGGGCTTAAGTCGCTTCGGCGGGTTCCTGCTGCTGACGAATTGACTGCATCGTTCGCTTGACAGGCCAACCAAGCATACCCACATGCTACACACTCAAATTGTGCTTGAGTCTTGCGATTTTCAGCCGACACATGGCTACAACATGACGTGTATTCGCGACGTTCGGTTTAAGCTGAAATTTATAGGCTTGTAATCGCTGCGTGGCTAAATTATATTTTAGCTGCACGCACAAGGCTGTTACAAGTTGTAAAATCATTTAGGTTGCGCTGTTTGCGCTTATATCCCCGCCCTTAACGACGGGTTTTACGTCTCTAATCAATCGTTGTTAACAAAGCCTATCTAAAAATAAAATACGATTAGCCCCATCATGAAATCAACTGGTTTGCTTTCCAAACAAAGCTTGTTTGCCGTCATCACATTGCTTTTTACAGCAAGCTTTGCCACAACAATGTGGATGGCATTCTACCTACCCATTTACGGCGACGAAATCGCCTGGAAAATATTTAGTAATCGTTTATTTGTCGATCAAAGCAAACTCGTCTATATATTTGCTCAGTGTAACCGAGGCTATTGGCTCGATATGCCAATAACTTGGTACCCAATGCAATGGTTCGACAGCATTGTCTACGGCAATGCTAGCAACCCAACAGTGATGCGTATGTGGGGGTGGCTTTGGTTTATTGTGCTGATGGGTAGCTGGGCCACCATTTTACGCATCACTTCAAAGCTTTCACTGACTACGTGCATATTGTTTGTTGTGGTTTTTTTCTCGTTTGGCATCACACCATTCATCATGGTGTTTAACAGGCCTGAACAACCGCTACTCATTTGGGTCAGCCTAATTTTGCTGATAACACTTTGGTTTGATCATCGACCGCTCAAAACCCATATCAGCAAAGCCTTTGTCACTGCACTTTTTGCATTAGTGGCTTGCCTCTTAGCTGCCACACACCCCAAAGGGCTATTTTTCTTTCCACTACTTTTATTAGTGTGGTGGCGATGTGTAAAGTGGTGGCCCGGCAGCTTACCGTTACTTGCGATCATGGCCTGGACAGCATTTGAAACTAAACGTATTTGGTATTTACGTACATCGTGTGATGAATTCCCTGGGTTAAGCGCGCTGCTGCAAAATCTTACTCTTAGACCGAATCAATTGTGGCAAGAACCCGTTGCGTTTGTCAGTGGTGTTTTGACCAACCTTATCAATTCAACACGTTACATTTCACAAATGGCATTTGACGCGGCTTACCCCAGCGATTGGTTGCCACCTGGTGGTGCCACATTTAATCAATTATCAGTCGTTTGGACATCTCAAGTTTTAGTTTGGTTACCCATTATTTTAGTCACACTGATCATCTTCTTAAATTTTTTACATCTTGCTGCTTCAAAAACACATGGCAAACGTTACTGGCCAATTGCATTGTTCTTATTATTGTCACTCGTGGTCATCATGAGTTTTCAAACAGCTAAGAATTTTTATGAATCATCGCTCATTTGGCCGCTTTTACTTTTGGTCGCAATTTATACCTTTCAAGGGTCAGAGCAAGTTTGGAGCCAACGCTTAATTCGATGGGTCTTACCAATATTACTTGTTGCAAGCGTGTTGAGCGGCTACATGCGGTACGAATTGTTTTTTAAACCTGCACAAACATGGCAAAAAACCCAAGCCCAAGGTGGCTTGTTTAAAATTGATGAACTACAACGTTTTGCTCAAGACCAATGCGACATTCAACCTGAAACGCCTAACTTAGCGCTGGGTTTATCAACCTACGCGGCATTTTGGCAACACTCTAAACCAATTTTCCTTGACTATAGCGCAGGCTGGTGGGCAACAGAATCGAACTTTTCCCAAACCATGCGCAAACGAGAAGCTGGCGGTTTGATTGCGCAGTGTAGAGATTTACCCCCAGAGGCCAAACCCTTTGCAAAACAGCAGGGCAAGTACTGCTGTGTCAGTGGCGCTGATCTTAGAAACCCAATCGCTTCTCAACCCAATCAAAAGTGATTTGGCTTTTTCAAGATCAAAAATAAAGAGCTACCCCAAGGTGTCGTAAAAGGTAAAGGTTGCTCAAATGCACAAAACTTTGCCAGCACCTTATTCACTAAAGGGCTGGGCAAGACCAAATCAGATTGGTAGACCTTAGATGAAAAAAAACGACCACGCACTAACTTTTGCATAACGCGCGTTGCCCAAATAACGGGTGACAACAAAAAGGGCCAATAGCGTGCTTGCTTGACCTCAAAACCTATACCTTGAATAAATGGCACAAGTGTTGATTTAGAAAACCGCTCGGTGATACCCACTGCTAAATCGTGATTACCCTTAAAAGCATTTAATGCCGGAACATTCAAGAGCATGATGCCGTTTGGCTTGAGCAAAGTTAAACATGATTTAAAAAAATGGGTACGTTGATCAATAGATAAATGATAGAGCGTATCGTTATTTATGATTACATCAAAAGACTGGGGCGGTGCAAATTGTGTAAGTTGATTTAAATCGCCTAACTTTATATGCAACCCTCGAGACCGGGCGTGTGCCACCGCATCTGTTGACAAATCAAACCCTTGAGCATGATTAAAGCCTACCTGCTTTAATACCAGAAGCAAACCACCGGTACCGCAACCCGCATCAAGAATCGTTAAGTCACGCTGCTGATCTTTACTGTGCCTCTGTATCGCCTGAACCACTTGACTATGCAAGGTTGCATACCACCAATGCTGCGACTCAACCGCAGCCATAATGTCGTATTCGTGACGATTACCGATCATGTGGCACCGCAAAGACCCAAAACTTCTGTATGAAAAACGTCAAGATGGTAATCATAACAATCGCAATCATTTGCCCCAGCAATGGGTCTAGGGTCAATAGTTCAACAAGCAAGCTTAAAAAAAGCCAGTTAAGTACAAAAATAGCAACATAAGAACTTATATATTTAGGTAAGCTTTTACCCTGAGTCTTGGCTTGTTGAAACGTAAAACGCTTATGTGTAGCGTAACTTAAAAAGACCCCAACAGCATAGGCTAGCATCAGTGCCAAGGTGTAATGCAATTGCCCAACTTTAAATAATAAAGCAAACAAAGCATAACCAAAAAGGGTATTAAAGCCACCTACCACCAAAAAAACTAAAAACCGCGAGTCAATTAATTTGCGTAACAACAACTTCATTGATAGCCTGTAGGCTGTGAATAAATGATCCCTGCCATATCGCTGAGTTTATTCATGACAAGTAATCGCTTCGATATTGCTTAAAATATTCCAGCGTTTGTTTTAAACCATCAGCCAAATCAACTTTAGGTTGCCAGCCTGTGTGCTCAACAAACAAACTAAAGTCACCATAATAGTCACCAATATCAATCAATTTCTTATCTTGTGGAAAGGGCACAATCTCAAATTTCACATCGGTAATTTTTTGTAAAATACCAACTAAATCAAGCACACTTTGATGCTGCTTAGAGCCCAGATTGAAAATTTTACCTAAGCATGACGGTGTAGCTAAAGATAACAATAACGCATCAACCACGTCGTCAACATAGTTAAAGTCACGCAACTGTGTGCCGTCGCCAAATATTTTAATAGATTCATTATTTAAGCACTTACGTACGAAAACACTAATGAAACCCTGGCGATCATTCTGTATTTGTAAGCGAGGGCCGTATGTATTGGTTAGGCGTAATACCGTTGAGCGTACATCGTAAACACGGTGGTACAACAAATGATAGTACTCAGCTGCTAATTTATTAATGCCATTGACATCAACGGGTAAAACCGGATGGTCTTCACATACAGGCAAACTTTGAGGCACCCCATAAACCTGACGTGTTGAGGTGTAAACCGTCATGGCGTTGGGGTTAAATTGCCGACATGCTTCAACCAAGTTCATACTCGAAACACAATTAACTTGCAGGTCAGTTAAAGGTTCGCGCATACTATCACCGTGGCTAACTTGCCCAGCCAGATGAAAAATATAATCTTTGTTTTTAACTGCATCACACACATCAGCAAATTCCCGCATATCGTGCGTATTAACTTCAACCTGATTGCGTATGGTTTTAATATTTTGCCAATTGCCACCGTGGTGCTCAACCAACGAGTCAAGCAGGGTAACTTGAGCACCCACATGGGCTAAAGCCATGGCAAGCGTACTACCTATAAACCCAAGGCCACCCGTAACCAGCACGCGCTTACCCTGGTAGAACGCTGCATAGTCACTCACGTTTCAACCTCTGTTTCTTTACGAATAATTTTTCGCACTGAAAACTGAGGTAATTTATTGAGTTTTAATAAAACACGACCTAAATATTCACCCATCAAACCCATAGCAACCAATTGCACACTCGCTAAAAATAACACCACCGCAATGACTGATGCCCAGCCCGTTGGTAAATCAGGGTTGATAAACCTTTCAATAATGACGGCAACAGCCGCGACAGTGCTGATCGCAGCCAAAATAAAACCTACCACCGTTGCAACGCGTAATGGCAAAATTGAAAAGTTAGTCAACATATTGAGCCACAGACTAATGAGTTTACCGAGGGTGTAGCCCGAGCGACCAACTTCTCGGGGTAGGTGCACAGCTTCAACCGTCGAATACCTTTGCGTGGTGCGCAAAATCAAGCCGTCAACGTACGGAAAGGGGCCATCATATTGAATGATTTGCTCTACCAACGGTCGGCTCAAGACCTTGAACGATGACAAGTACAAATTGCGGGGTTTTTTTAGCACTAGGCTTGAAACGAAGTTGTTAAAGGAGCTACCAAGATTACGATAAAAAGCGTGCTTCTTAGACGTATATCTTGAAAAAACAACGTCGTAACCTTTGTCAAGCTCGTCGATTAACTTTATGACTTCTGATGGGGGGTTTTGTAGGTCATCGTCCATAATGACAACGTAGTCGCCAGTGCTTTGGTTAAGCCCTGCCATCACGGCATTGTGTTCGCCAAAGTTTCTGAATAAATCGACGTATACAACCCAATCTTTTTCAGCAGCGAGCTTTGTACAGACCTCATCAGAGTTGTCACGCGTGCTGCCATCATTAACTAGAATCATTTCTAGATCATTTGTGGCCGCTAATTCGCGTTCAATTTCATTGACCAAGCGACCTACCGTCGCAGCCCCGTTATAAACGGGCACAACGATGGAAACCTTACGTTTTGAGTTCATTCAAAATCTCTAAGCACTAGGCCAAGTCGACAGGTGAAAGATATCAACTAGGTCATTATTATTAGCACCATTTTGGTGTATTAATTACCTGCGGTGGCTATCATATTCCTCTAATTAGGCTTTATGCAAGCGCCATCTTAATGCACTTACAGCCTAAGACCTAAAAACCTAGCTCGTCTATCTTACCTAACTAACCTCGTTAACTTAACTAAAATCGTTCACTTGTCCGACTTGTCCGACTTGTTCGACCTAGTTAACCGGTTAGAACGAGTTAAATAAGTTAGGCTAGCTTCGAATGCCGAATACCTTGAGTTAAATATAGTAATGCCGAAATTGAAACCCATATGCCAAAAGTAATAAAAACAGTCTGGGTAAGGCTAAAAACCAAATAACCGCAGGCCAAAATACTTAAAATTGGCGTAACCGGGTAAAAAGGCACTTGAAAGCCTTTTATGGGTTGAGGGTTTTTGTGCCTGAGAATAATTAAACTGAGGGCCACAGCTGAAAAAACCACTAAGGTGCCCATACTGACCATTCCCCAAAGCAGATGACTTGGCAAAAACCCAGCCAAGGGGGTAACCAGTAATGCCGAGATGAGCGTACCGGCCCTAGGAACACCCGTATTGGTATGAAGTTGGCTAAAAAGCTTGAGCAACAAACCATCTCGAGACATCGCAAAACATACCCGGGTTTGCCCAAAAATGGCGACGAGTGTCACGCCAAAGACTGATACGACGGCACCTGCAGACATGAGCGCAGCAGCCCAGGTGCCCCCCGTGACACGCTCTAAAATAATGGCTAAGCCCGCCTCTTGACCGATGAAGTCTGGTACTGCTTGAGCACCTAAACTGCTGACAGCAACCAAAATATAAATGCTGGTCACAATAACCAAAGCAATCACAACTGCCAGCGGAATATTACGAGAAGGGTTTTTAACCTCTTCACTGGCACCCACAATAGCGTCTAGCCCGATAAAACTAAAAAAAACAATCGCTGCACTTGCCCCCACCCCTTGCATACCGTTTGGCATAAATGGGTAAAAGTTTTCAAAAGTAAACGCTTGAATAGTCATTAAAATAAACAGTACCAAAATCGTGACTTTTGTGAGCGTTAAAATTGTATTGATAGTTGTTGACTCTTTAGAACCGCGCAATAACAACAGGGCGCAAACCCACACCAAAATGACAGCCGGTAAGTTTATATACCCTTCACCCCCTAAGGTGAGACCTTTACCATTAGCTAAAAAAGGTGCTGTTCTTAACGCCGCAGGTATTTCAAACCCAAACACGATGCTAATAAGTTGATTTAAATAGCTGCTCCACCCTACCGAAACAGCCGCCGCGGCAATACCCCACTCTAAAATCAAACACGACCCCACAAATACCGCAGCCGCCTCACCCATAGTCATATAAGCAAAGGTATATGCAGAACCTGCAACAGGTATACGAGCCGCAACCTCTGCGTAGCAAAGTGCGGTAAGGGCTGCTGTGATAGCTGCAAAAATAAATGAAATGATCACTGCAGGGCCTGCAATCGGTACAGTTTCAGTCAATACAAAAAAGATACCTGTGCCTAAGGTGCAACCCACACCCATCATAATCAAATTAAACAATGAGATCGATCGCACAAGCTGACCCTCAGCCTCATCTTTGAGGCTGACATTAGGCAATAATTTTTTACGGGTAAGCTGGGCGAAAGAAAAGCGGCTCATTGAGCCGCCCCGCCAGAAAATAAATTAGGCATTTTGATATAACAGAATTAAATTTAATAACTTGTGTTTGGCTAATTTGAGTTCACTGAATTGGACTCACCAACGTGAATCGATTAGCTTAAATAAAGCAATTTAAATTACCTGAGTTTATTCACTGAGTTTATTCACTGAGTTTATTGATTGAGTTTATTGATTAAAATTAACCAACTTGATGAAGTTCAACTTCAAATATAAGATCTGCATTGGGAGGAATAACACCACCTGCACCATACTCACCATAACCCATGCTTGAAGGAATAATAAGAGTACGTTTACCACCTACTCTCATACCCTCTACGCCATGATCCCAGCCTTGAATAACGCGACCCGCACCAAGGGGGAAACTAAACAATTCGCCACGATCAACTGAACTGTCAAATTTAGTACCTTTTTGCTCTGGCGCAGCGAGGTCAAGCAACCAACCGGTGTAGTGAACCGCAACCATTTGCCCTGCAACCGCTTCAGTGCCCTCACCCACTTGGTGATCAATTTTTTGTAATGACATAACCTTGCCCCATTAAATAAAAAAAATTAATAAAACCGTGCATGTAAGATGATAAACGCTAGGCAAGTGCCCATGAGCAATACTACGTATGTTTTAGCTTTAAGGGTACAATTTAAATTGGAAATTAACCTTTAAGCTGAATTCTGTTCGGGTTAATGCGTTTTGCGGTGGCCTTCATGCCTTAATTAAAGAAAAAATATAATTCAAAGCCATGAATTAATAGATTCAATTAATGACCAAAAGTCATGGCCAGAGACAAGACGTTATTTCCAGGCTCAAATTATTTCCAGAAGTTATTTCCTAAACTAATGTTTTAGATTAATACAGACCACTGAACCTTTATTGCAACAGATCACTCAACTTAAACCTAGTCTCACGGCCAAATGAATCACATCAACAAGTTAAGGTCAAACCTTACCCATTCAATTGAAGGCCTCAAGGTGCTTTGGCGTGAGCACTCGTTTAGAGTTGAATGTTATGTTTTTATTCCACTTTTCTTGTTACTGTGCTGGGTTGACATCACTTCTTCAGAAAGACTCATTGTCTTTATTTTGATGTTGCTTGTTTTAATAGTTGAAAGTCTCAACACAGCTATTGAAATAGTCTGCAACCGTATCACCACTGAAATTGACCCCAGCATTAAGGCTGCCAAAGATGTTGCCAGTGCGGCAGTGATGCTAATGAATACTGCGTTACTTATTTATGTTGTCGTAATTTTTTTCTGACTCTTTTTGCCACAATGCATCATAGGTTGTAGAAGGGCTAATGATCTCAAGAGATAAATTTTTAGTTTGTGTTTTAAGATAATCGGCGATCGGTGCAAAAACTGAAAAACCCAAACCGAACTTTTGAGTATTATCTTTAAGAAACCCAAGAGAGTCAAGAATCGTGGGCGCTACGTCAAAGTGTGTCATCTCACTTCTAGTGACATCAGTTTTACGGCTATTAATGTACTTAAAATAAATGGTACGATCATCAGAAAATTTAGCTTCCTGCTCGGGTATCACCATAAAAAGATGGTCGCCCATGATGACAATATCAGTGTTTTCTAATTTTTTATTATTAAGCACCCGTTCCACGAACAAACTTACATACCTTGATGAGCACTGCACAGCGCCCACAAAACTGGTTTGCCTTTCTTTGGCACTACACCTAGGCGATGACATACCATGAGGCGAGTGGTTATCTGTGGTTAGGATGGTTAAATTAAAGGGCCGAGATGACTGGGTTGCATTAACGGCAATGTCATAAGCCAAGTCAAGCAATGTATCATCATGCAACCCCCAACCCCACCCTGTGAAGAGATTTTTATCAGTAACCCATTTTTTAACCTCATCGCGACCTAAAATTTGATCGAATTGATGTGTTTTATAAAATTTATTTACGCCTGAAAATTCAACATCAGGACCCGTTAAAAAGATCTGCTGGTAACCAAAATTATGTAATACATCACTTAAACACACCGCATGAGGTAAAAAGATATCTTGCTTAAAAATATTCCAATCGCTGGGGTCAAAGCCCTTTAAAGGTATAGCGCACTGTGAAGCGACCATACCTGCAATACTCCAGTTAGTACCGGGTGCTTGCTGAAAATCTGCAACATGAACACCGGGTAGTTTTTCAATCGGCTCAATGAGATTTTTACCTTCAATATTTTTAAAATCATTTTCTAAAGATTCGACATATAACAATATTAAGTTACGGGGCTTAGAGGGGTTAGCATACTCAATGTCAATGGGGTTACGGTACAAAACTGAAAAGATATCAGCACCTAATTTTGTTTTAATGTAATCATTTAGATTGAGATTATTATATGTTGGGTAAAGGCTCGCAGACAAAACCAACATGCTTACTATTAACCAGCTCTTTTTTATCAAAGGTTGCTGTTTGCGCAGTACATGTGTTGTGAGACCAAAAACTAATGTAGTTAGTAAGGTGTATAGAACGACAGCCCTTAAAAACGAATTAATAATTAATTTATCTGCCCCCTCATTTGCCATAAAGCCGATTTGTACATGGAACAATAACTGACCAAATGCTACGTCATTGCCATATTGAGAAACAACCCACTTTGAAAGGTAAAATAAAAAAGTTACAACAAAAACAGGAAAAACCAACATGATGATTGTTAACCAATGAAATAAGTCTCATACATTAAATGGGCTTATAAAACATTTTAAATTGTTGAGAGTGAAAATTATTTTATTCTCTTTTGCAACGGTCTTTAAGATGGTGACAAAGCTTCATCAACTGATACAAGTGCACCAATCGAAACGATAAAGTCTGCTGCTGACTGAATATCAGCCTCTAACGCTTGTCGAGCGGCCTGTGCATCACGACTCAAAATAGCTTCTATCAAATTGGCGTGGTGAGTCAATGCAGTACGACGACCCGCCCGCATCGGACCAGATCGCATATCAAAGTTAAGAATTGGACCAATTCTTAACCACAGGACCTCGATGAGTTGCATCATCATTGGCATACATGCCCCTTGATAGATCGTAAAATGCAGCTCCTTGTTAAGCAAAATCAGACGAGCACCATCGGGCGCCTGCTTGTTCATTTCCTCGTTGAAACTTTCGTGCCAAAGCACGATTTGGCGTATTTCGTCTGCTCTTAAGCAGTCAGTTGCTGTTGCTGTGGCAAGGCCTTCAAGATTCTTTCTAATGCTGGTGATCTCACGAAATTGGCTAACAGTCATCTGTGATACACGAAGGTGACGGTTAGGGGTCAATTCCAGCGCTTTCTCGGCTGTTAACCTGTGTACGGCTTCCCGCACGGGCATCACGCTGACGCCAAGGGCATCAGCCATACTTCTTAGTGATATTTGCTCGCCTGGCATCAATCGGCCGCTGATCAGTAGTTCCTTAAATTGTTCATACACAACGGCGCTCAAGGTCTGACGTTTGAGTGGGGCGAGAAGTTGGGTTGGAACCATAATAAGAATACCTTTTGTAACGAATTTTCAGTTTAACGCCTTAGCTTATTCTATTTTGGCAGGGTTATCACTTATTTTATATCTGTGATCACAGATATAAAATTTGATAGGAAGTCTATTTCTGTGGCTTCTGACCCATCCGTTTTAACAGAACAATATGGAGACTTCTAATGATTAAAAAGAAACCCACACCCGATTTGGTTAAACGTAGATTGATGGTTGGCACCATGGCAACTGTCGCGGCTGGTATGTACGCACCCTCATTGGTTAGAGCGAGTAACAATGCAATCAAGATCGGCCACTTGACCCCACGAACTGGGTTCTTAGGCCCGATGGGCGAATACGCAACGATGGGCGCTACGCTAGCGATGGAAGAAGTTAATGCCTCAGGGGGAGCGTTAGGGCGCCCCTTCGAAATAATCTTCGAAGATAGCGTAAACCCTCAAACGGCATCTTCCAAAGCGCAGCGTATGGTTGAGCGCGACAAGGTCGACTTTTTGGTTGGTGAAATCAGTTCGTCATCTGGTCTGGCGATTTCTCAGGTAGCCACGCGCGCCCAGAAAATGTTTTTACAAACGGGTTGTAACTCAGATGAATTGCGCGGAAAAAATTGTAGCCGCTACATGTTTCATTTAGAAGCCAACAACAGCATGTACGTCAACACGATTGGTCGAGAAATGCTGCGGCAGAATATGGTTAAGGGCAAGCGGTGGATGGCCTTCACCGCAGACTATGCCTTCGGTCACGATCTTTTTGAGAAAACCAAACGGTTTATGGATGCAAACGGCGCAATTTTTGTTTCCAATGACATGGTACCCACTGACGCTACCGAATTTAGCTCATTGATTCTCAAGATACGTCAGCAGAAACCTGATTTGGTGATGAGCAACCTTGCAGGTAACTCAACCACCAATTTTATGAAGCAATACAAAGAGTTCAATCTTCCGATTCAGTTGGCGGGTGCAGATTTAAATGCTGTCAGTATTTGGGGTGCTGGAGAAGGCAGTTTTCAAGGGGTATGGCCAATTATTTGGACACACCAAGTGAACGCGCCTTCTGCTAAGGTATTCACCAATAGTTTCACTAAGCGCTGGGGTCGACCACCTGACAACCAGGCCGTCGGTGACTATCTAGCGATCAAAATGTTGGCTCAAGCTATGCAAGAAACCAAAACGTCTGACACCCAAAAACTAATCGCTTTTCTTGAGAGCGGCTTTAAGTTCGACGTGCTTAGACAGCGTGAAGGCTATTTCAGGCCTTGGGATCACCAACTTCTGTTCGAAATGTACACCGTACAACCGCTCACCGGTAAACCTGCAAACAAATGGGACGTCATGCAGACAAGTGCGCCAGTACCTGGCCCCAACGAAAGTCTGGAAGTGTTAGCACCAACTCAGCAACAAAACGCTTGCAACTTTGGTTGATATTTGTACCGCCGGGCACCCACGGTGTCCGGCATTAGTTTTTTTTGGGGATGGCTTTGGCCAATGAAATAGTTTTTTTGCTCGAACAGGTCTTGAACGGCCTACTTATGGGCGTTTATTACCTGCTGATTGCCTTAGGATTGTCGATTATTTTTAGTCTTGGTGGCGTTGTTAACTTGGCACACGGGGCATTGTTTGCCATCGGTGCCTACCTAATGGTACAGATCACCGACCTTACGGGGTACGGTGTCGCCTTTGTTTGTGCCCCCTTACTAGTGGGTGTCTTGGGTATGCTCATTGAGCGTCTCTTTTTGCGTCACTTCTATAAGGCAGACCCAGTACTTAGCTTACTTTTCACCTTTGGTCTAGCCATGATCATTGAGCAAAGTCTGCGCATGATTTACGGTGCTTCACCGTTGCAATTTAACATTCCAGAATTTGCTCGTGGCCAATTGATTTTGGGCGATTTTATGTATCCATATTATCGTCTTGGCATGCTGGGTGTAGCCTCAGTGGCTTTGCTACTAACCTGGCTTTTACTCAATAAGACGCCTTTTGGCAAGGTAGTGAAGGCAGGTGTGTCAGACCCTGATATGGTACGAGCACTAGGTATATCGCTGGCGCCGGTACTGACCGCCGTGTGTGGCATTGGTATTGGCTTAGCGGGTTTGGCCGGTGTGCTCCTGGCACCAATCAGTGGGGTTCATCCTGCCATGGGGCAGGAAATATTGACAGCTGCCTTTGTAGTAGTCGTTATTGGGGGTTTGGGCAGTTTTTGGGGCGTTGTGGTGGCGGCCTTGCTTGTGGGTGTGATCAGAGGGCTGACGACCTATTTTTATCCTGCCGCCTCTGAGGCGTCTCTTTATATGCTAATGCTAGCCGTTCTGCTATTACGCCCACGCGGTTTAATGGGCGAACGTATGGACCGGCTGGAATGAAACCCATGAACCAAAACACAGAAACAATAGCTACAACAACATTAACCCACTCTCAGCCTGAGCCTCATACTAGTAGTCAAAAAAACCCTGCAAAGCAAGAAATTCGCACCTTGCTGGGCCTACTGATCGGTCTAGTGCTTTTACCGTTTGCGCTGATCGGTGGTGGTCTGACAATGACCTCAGTGGTTGACTGCGTGCTGCTAGCTATGGTTGGCTTAGGTCTAAATCTTTTGTTAGGCCATACCGGCTTAGTCTCATTTGGTCACGCTGTCTGGTTCGGTTTGGGCGCCTATGGAGTTGGCATCTTTCAACTCAGACTATTTCCCAATTCGGTGCTTATGCCCATGCTACTCGCACTGGGCTTAGTTGCGCTGACAGCTTTTGTACTGGGTGCCGTGATTCTACGCAGAAAAGGGGTTTACTTCTCTCTTTTGACACTCGCACTCAGCGCCCTTGCCTTCACTGTAGCCTATCGTTGGACGGCGCTTACAGGTGGCGAAAACGGCCTCGGCGGAATCGAGCGTCATGAAATATTAGGCTTTGATTTGAATGACCCTTGGGCCTTTTACACCTTTGTATCGGTGACAGCACTTTTAGTTGGTGCCTTCATGTTGCGATTGCTAAATTCACCCTTTGGAAAGGTGTTGCTTGCCATTCGAGAAAATGAACAGCGTGCCCGATTCATTGGTTACCCAGTGCAGCGCTATAAACTCTTGGCGTTTGTGATTTCAGGCAGTGTGGCTGGACTTGCGGGGGGTCTTTCTGTACTCAACCACCGTTTTGCATCGGCTGAAATGCTATCTGTTCATTTCTCAGGGGAGTTGCTGGCGATGGTATTGATAGGTGGTATGCGAAGTTTTGCAGGCCCCATCATCGGTGCGGTGTTCTTTTTGTTGTTTCGCGAGTACCTGTCTCAATATACTGAAAACTGGTTGCTCTACTTTGGCTTGGTGTTTGTAAGTTTCGTCTTGTTCTCACCTTCAGGCTTGGTTGGCATCGGGCAAAAAGTTTTACGCTGGGTGCGACCCGAAGTCACCACTGAAGCGGCCATGTCAGCGCGCAAGCAACAAAAAACTCCCCAGCCCTTTCCGTCTTTCTTACCCAGCACGAGTGACAAAAACTTGGTGGTGCATGAGGTCAGTAAACATTTCGGCGGTGTTCGCGCCGTAAACCACGTATCGCTTACAGTACAGACTTCTGGGTTGCACGCTTTAATAGGACCAAACGGCGCTGGCAAAACATCGCTCTTCAATTTGATCTCTGGCATGTTCGCACCTGACATCGGACGCATTGAATTGGGTGGCAAAATGCTACCGGGCAACGACCCTGCGGCTGTCTGCCAAGCCGGCCTAAGCCGTTCTTTCCAGATCACCAACCTTTTTAAAGGTTTAACTGTAAGAGAAAACCTACGCCTGTCGGTCATGGCACGCGACGCGGGACGTTTTTCTTTGCTGCGCAGAGCTGACACACTGCACCAAACCGAAGCACAAACCCAAGAGTTAATTCGCTTTTTGGGTGTTGATGGCATGGAAACAGCGTTAGCTGAAGACCTGTCTTACGGCGGCCAACGACTGGTCGATATGGGTTTGGCTCTGGGTTCCGCGCCTTCAATTTTATTACTCGATGAGCCCTTGGCTGGGTTGTCAGCCAACGAAAGAGAGCGCATCAGTTTGCTCGTTCGACTTTTGGCCGATCGAATAGGCGTGCTACTTGTAGAGCACGATGTCGATCGTGTATTTGAACTCTCAGACCTTATCACTGTAATGAGCCAAGGCGCTGTCTTAGTCGAAGGTGACGCCCAACTCGTACGTGCTGATGAGCGGGTAACCGAGATTTACATCGGCTCTGGCACCGAAGCACTCGCACGCAAAGTGATACCCACTCAACTGGGTGAGCAGGTTGCCATCAGCGTCAGTAACCTAGAAGCCTATTACGGTAAAAGCCACATTCTAAGTGGCATTAGCTTTGAAGCCCGCGAAGGTGAAATATTGGCAGTGTTGGGACGCAATGGGGCCGGTAAATCTACTTTATTAAAAAGCCTGATCGGTATGGCTCGTATGGGCGGCGGAACAGTACAAATCGCCGGTCAGAGTATTAGCCAACCCGTACCCGAAGTCATGGCCCGCTTGGGTATCGCCTTTGTGCCTCAGGGGCGGCGCCTTTTTCCAGGCCTCACTGTGCGAGATAACTTGATGCTTGGGCGACTAAAACGCACCCAGCGCGGGTCAAACGCTTGGAGCGACGAGCAAATTTTTCAAGTCTTCCCACGCCTGCGCGAACGCTATGAGGTCTATGTTGAATCGCTTTCTGGCGGTGAGCAACAGATGGTTGCTATCGCGCGAGCATTGGTTGGGCACGTCAAAGTACTTTTACTAGACGAACCATTCGAAGGTCTTTCCCCGTCGATGACTGAAGAAGTGTTCAATGCCGTGCTGAGACTCAAAGGCAAAGTCACCATACTGATCGTCGATCATAACCTTGACCTTGCCCTTGCACTGTCAGACCGAGCGCTAGTGCTTGACCGCGGACGCATCTCGCATCTCGGGCCAGCTGAACCTCTACTAAAAGACCTTGACTATCGCCGCGAAAAACTATGGATTTAAACCCTTTAACCTACGTTCAACCTCTAATAAAAGCTGATAACTAAATATGCTAAAAGACCCTTCTCATTTGAATCTTAAAGTTCTGATCACCGCTGGTGCAAGCGGCATCGGTTTGGTGATTGCACAAGGATTTCTCGAGGCTGGTGCGCAGGTATTCGTATGTGATGTAGACGAAACTGCTCTGCTACAAACCCTTGCAAACAACCCCACCTTACAGGGGTGTGTCACCGATGTGGCCGATGAGACTAGCGTTGAAGCCATGATAAAACAAGCTCAACTTGCCCTAGACGGGCTTGACGTACTCATTAACAACGCAGGCATTGCCGGGCCGACTGCACTTATAAGCGAACTAAAACTAAGCGACTTGGAACAAACATTTTCTGTCAATGTGACTGGGCAGTTTCTTTGTGCCAAATACGCCGTGACGCATTTACGCCAATCGAAGCGAGCCAGTATCGTTAATATGTCATCTGCTGCCGGCCATCTTGGTATGCCAGCACGTTCGGCCTACTCCGCTTCTAAATGGGCTGTGATTGGTTTCACCAAATCGCTAGCAATCGAATTGGGCAAAGAGGGTATTCGCTGTAATGCGGTCCTGCCTGGGGCTGTAGACGGCCCCCGAATCCGGGCGGTGATCGAGGCTAAAGCACAGATTATGGGTAAGAAGCTTGAGGAAGTCACCCGCAGTTATGTAGACCAATCTTCGCTAGGTCGCATGATATCGCCTCAAGACGTAGCCAACACGGTGCTATTCATTACCAGTGAAGCGGGACGTAGCATCACCGGACAATCGCTCGCGGTTGACGGCCACACCCAAGCCCTGAGCTAAGGAGATGAATATGAAACAACCCATCAAAGTGGCAGTTGTCGGGGCCGGCTTAATCGGGCAGGCCTGGGCTCTGGTGTTTGCCCGAGCCGGCTGCGAGGTGCAACTTTGGGACGTCGACAACGCAGCGCTAAAACAAGCCCGACTGCTGATCGCTAAGTTGGCCGAGGAACTCCAACACAGTGGTCTGGTCGATGATGCAGTAGCGCTTATGACTCATATACGCTGCTACGAAAATCTAGACGAGGCGCTACATGCCGTCACCTATGTGCAAGAAAGCTTGCCAGAAGTTCTCGCAATCAAGCAGGCTTTTTACGTGCAGCTCGACACATTAACTCCGCCATTGGCGGTGATTGGTAGCTCAACCTCCAGTATTCCTGCCTCAGCCTTTACCGAGCATCTCAGCACACGTGCCCGCTGCCTAGTGGCACACCCAGTTAATCCGCCCTACCTCGTGCCCGTAGTGGAAATTTGTGGTGCACCTTGGACTTCACCCGAAGCAGTGCAGACCTGCATTGACCTTATGCATGCGGTGCAACAAAAGCCGGTTCATGTGCGCCGAGAACTAAATGGCTTCATTCTTAACCGTCTTCAAGGCGCGTTACTGCGTGAGGCATTTCGGTTGGTCGAGCAAGGATATGTTGACACTGAAGGGTTAGACGTGACCATTCGCGAAGGCCTAGGTCTTCGCTGGGCTTTCATGGGCCCGTTCGAGACCATAGACCTCAATGCACCTGGTGGCCTCGCCGATTACTGCGAGCGCTACGGCAGCATGTACCAAGATATCGCCGCTGATCAGGTCTCAACCGATGCATGGTCGCCTGAACTCATTGCACAACTTCACCAAGCTCGCCGAGAAGACCTGCCTGCCGATGCACTTGCTGAACGAAGAAACTGGCGTGACCGACGTCTAATGGCGCTGGTGGCTCACAAAAGAAACCTTGAATCTGACCCCTCAACACAGAGATGAACATGAGCCGAAACCGTAAAGTTATTATCACTTGTGCACCCACTGGTGCCATCCACACACCAAGCATGTCACCTCATCTTCCCGTCACAGCCGACGAAATTGCAAGCGCTGCGATTGCGGCTGCGAAGGCTGGTGCTGCCATTCTTCACCTACACGCGCGGGACCCAGTTGACGGCAAACCGTCGCAAGACCCCGAGTTGTTTGTTCCGTTTTTGGCGCAAATCAAAGCGACAACAGACGCTGTGATTAACATCACAACCGGAGGCAGCCCTCACATGACAGTTGAAGAGAGAATGCGCCCTGTGATGCGATTTAAGCCTGAGTTGGCCTCGCTCAATATGGGGTCGATGAACTTTGGCCTGTTTCCCATGCTAGAACGATTCAAAGATTTAAAGCACGATTGGGAGCGCCAGCACTTAGAGAACAGTCGCGATCTTGTGTTCAAGAATACTTACAATGATATCGAGACGATTTTACGCAAGGGCACTGAAAACGGAACCCGATTCGAGTTCGAGTGCTACGACATTAGCCACCTCTACAACCTAGCCCACTTCTTTGACAAGGGCCTCGTGAAGGGCCCACTGTTTGTACAGTCAGTTTTTGGTATTTTAGGGGGTATCGGACCGCACCCTGAAGACCTTATGCATATGCGCCGCACCGCTGACCGCTTGTTTGGTGATCAGTACCAGTGGTCTATTTTGGGCGCTGGCAAAAACCAAATAGCTCTAGCCAGTATTGGTGCGGCCATGGGTTCGAACGTACGCGTTGGGCTCGAAGACTCTTTGTGGATCGGCCCAGGCCGGTTGGCAGCCTCGAGCGCTGAACAGGTGACCCGCATTCGTACTGTTTTAGAGGCCTTAAATTTGGAAGTCGCAACGCCCGCCGAAGCTAGAGAAATGTTGCAACTCAAGGGTGGCCAACAAGTGGCTTTTTGAGTTCTGAAGCAGGTTCACTCTTTTAACTCAATGGGCACTCGCCCAGCAAGCATCACTTGAGGCTGCAATATGGTGTAAGAACTTCATACCCAAACTGAGGAACGAGGTTATTCGCGCTCATCTGATAAAAAACAATTCACCAGCGCAAAACTTTGGGCCCCAGCATCAGGCCCACCAAGCCTGTCAAAATGATACCCGCCGTATACCAAATAGCAACAAAAGTCAGCGATTGTTCCGGGCATGCGAACGCGTATGCCAAGGCCCCCAAGGCACCCGCCAGAAGCCCGAGCTCGAACCCAGCCGTTTTCAGGTGCACGGGTGCCAGTCGGTTCGCACCTAAAAACAGTAAACCAAGTGTTGGCAATGAAATGCCCATAACTGCCCATGGACAAGCCAACCAAGTCTGTCCGAATAATACCTGTATGCGCAGCGTGGGCGGCGTGGCAATGAAGTACACCAAACCAATCAGTGAAATCGATGCTGTCACAGCAAGGGTAGCGAATAGCGGGCCTTTCGATGATGCACCTGGTTTGCAAGCCCGGGCTACCAATACACCCAGCGCAACCACTAAGGCACTCGCATATAAAAATTTAATAAACGTAGCACTTGTTAAAAAGCCCGCAACAGGCAAAATTCCAATCATGCTAATTGCGAGAAATAGACTAACAATGAAACCGACTGCAACGGGCCACCACAGTGATTTGGCCACCTCGTAGGTCGGTGCTGGACCGGCCTGGCGCGCCAGCATTTGTATCAAAAATTCAGTATTCATTTTAATTTGCCAACCCATTGACCCATTCGTCTCATACCGCGGTGCACACTGACTTTAATCGAAGATTCAGACATACCCGAGTGGTGGGCTGCCTGCGCCACCGACAAACCTTGAAGCTTAGTCAGTTCAATCGCTGCACGCTGCGCCGCCGGTAGCTGAGAGAGAAGTTTGTCAAGATCAAGAGAGGCCCCCTGCAATGGTGCCTCAACGACCAAAAGTGACTCATCTATCTGATCTATATCTTCGTTTAGGCTTTCACGGCGCTCGTGCCGACGCCAAAAGTCAATCAACTTATAGCGACCAATCGATAACACCCAAGCCGTTACCGGTAAGCTGGAGTCATACGAACCGCGCTTAACATGAATAGCCATGAGGGTTTCTTGCACTAAATCCTCCACTTCGTCTGACATACTGCTCATGCGACGAAAAAAATAACCTCTGAGTCGCCCGGCAATAAGTGACAACGCTTCGCAGTAAGCCGCCTCGTCTCCGGCATGGGCTAAGAGCCATAGCGGTTTAAGCGAAGTTTCAAACGCTTGTGCCCATTCGTTAGAGTTCATAACAGTATTCGCTGAATGGCTTTAAAAGTTACATATCAAAGAAAAAAAGACATCAAAATGTCTAAAAAGATAATAGCAGGTGACTGTAACCAGACCCTATGTTCCAGCGAATAGGTAAGTGAGGCTTAATTCATTTCTTACGCCAACCGACTAGGAATGCCAAATATATGACAAGACACTACCAAACCATAACAGCATTCTGTATTATCTTGATGGTGACCAATATTGAATCAGGGTTTGCGCAGTCTCAATCTCCCGTAAACTTGCCCTTAAACCCTCAAGACTGGCAAGAAATTAAGGTTGATGAATCTCTCAAGCGCAATGAATTTCGATTTTCTATACAAGACCAGACGCCGATGGTTGAGATCTATTCTGATACCAGCATGTCGTTAATAGCCCGTCCCCTATCTGTTGACTTACAACAAACACCTGTTCTGTGTTGGCGCTGGCGAGTCAATCGCGTTATTGACAAAGCAGACCTCAATGAACGCTCAGGCGATGACTATGCTGCCCGGGTATATTTAAGTTTTGTTATTCCCGATGACGAAAAAAGCTTGGCGCTTAAAATACAGCTCGGGCTTGCACGATCTATTTGGGGCGACACGGTACCTGACGGTGCCATTAACTATGTATGGGACAATCGTCATAAAGTTGATACCTACCAGCCCAATGCCTATACCGACCGCATCATGATGGTGGTGGCACAAAGTGGCCCTCAGAAAGTTGGCCAGTGGGTTTGGCAAAGACGCCATGTAGGTCATGACATGAAAAAATTTTTTACGCCCTCTGCTAAACCTATACAGATTGCACTAGCCGCTGATACTGACAACACGGCAGAAACCGTACAGGCCTCTTTTGCAAACATTCGATTCGTTGATGAGCAGACGTCGTGCCCACCCTGAACAACACTGAATAACACTGCAACACAAAATTTAAGGAAACAAGATGAGATCAACATTGCCATTATTACGCAAGACAAAATTTCCAGCGATTGAGCGTGAGCAACTTCAAACCTTGCAAGTTAATCTTGGTTATCGTTGCAATCAAACCTGCCAGCACTGTCACGTCAATGCGGGGCCCAACCGCACCGAAGAAATGGGTCAAGAAACGATTGAGCTGTTGCTACAAGTTGTGAAAGCGCGCAAGATCGAACGGCTTGATCTAACGGGTGGTGCACCAGAGCTGAATGCGGGATTTCGTGATTTAGTGCGTGCGGCAAGAAAGCTTGGCGTGCACGTAATAGACCGCTGCAACCTAACGATTTTGTCAGAACCCGGCCACGAAAATCTCGCTATATTTCTAGCAGAGCAGCAAGTTGAAATATCAGCATCGATGCCATGCTACTCAGCGGCAAACGTAGACCAACAACGCGGCAATGGTGTTTTTGATCGCAGCATTGCTGGCCTGCAAGCGCTAAATGCGCTAGGCTATGGTATGACCGATAGCGGTCTCGTTCTAAACCTTGTTTACAACCCACAAGGCGCTAGTTTGCCCCCCTCACAAGAGAGCTTGGAACAAGACTACAAGCGAGAACTTAAAATGCACTTCGGCATCGAATTTAACCATCTCTTTACAATCACCAACATGCCGATTCAACGCTTTGGCAGTATTTTGCTTAGCAAGGGACAGTTTTATAGCTATATAGACTTGCTCAAGTCAGCTTATGACGAAAAAAATCTAAGCACGGTCATGTGTCGATCACTGATCAGCGTAGATTGGCAAGGCTATCTCTACGACTGTGACTTCAACCAGATGTTAGAAATGCCTGCTGTACATGCAGACACAATCCGGCCACATCTAAGCGATCTGCTCAATCAAGCGTCGATCAAGCAACCGATTCGAGTGGGTGAGCACTGTTACGCATGCACAGCTGGCCAGGGCAGTAGTTGCGGAGGTGCGTTGACTGAAAGTGTCAGCGAATCGGTTGTGCAGATCATTCCCCTTCGAGCTGTCGCTTGAAGCCCGCGAAGCACGCGCTGCGATGGGTTGCGCTGGTATTGATCTTGGGCGCCCTTGCTTGGGGCTACGTGACATTTGACTTGGGGAAATTACTGACACTTGAGCACATCAAGGCCAGCCGCGACGCACTCATCACCTTCTACAACAACAAACCGGCTTTCACTGTTTTAGTCTATTTGGCGATCTATGTTTTAGCGGCCGCCGCTTCGATTCCTGGCGCAGTCCTCTTGACACTGGTTGCAGGAACAATATTTGGCTTTGGGCTTGGCTTGGTACTGGTGTCATTTGCTTCAAGCTTAGGGGCTTTGCTGGCCTTCATGGTGGCACGATATGTCATGCACGACAGTATTCAATCGCGCTTTGGCAAGTCGCTTCAATCGATTAACGATGGCATTGCACGTGATGGCTTCTTTTATTTGCTGACACTGCGTTTGATACCAATTTTTCCCTTCTGGCTCATCAATATACTGATGGGGCTGACCACGATGAGTGCAACTCGTTTTTATGTTGCAAGCCAAGTTGGTATGTTACCTGGCACGGCCGTTTATGTGCTGGCCGGCACGCAACTGGCAGCCATCGACTCGCTTGGTGACATTCTATCTCCCACCCTACTTGCCAGCTTAGTTTTGCTTGGGGCTTTTCCTTTGCTTGCACGCTTGCTCGTCAACGGGTTGGCTCAACGCAAGGTTTATAGCGACTGGCAGCGGCCTGCAAAATTTGACCGTAACCTCATTGTCATAGGTGCTGGGGCGGGTGGCCTAGTCACCGCTTACATCGCAGCTTCGGTCAAGGCAAAGGTCACACTGATCGAGGTGCATAAGATGGGTGGAGATTGTTTGAACTTTGGTTGCGTGCCTAGCAAAGCTTTGATCAAGTCAGCAAAAATTGCCAAGCATATTCAGACAGCCCAGAAATTTGGAATGGACGAGGTATCTGGACGCGTCAACTTTGCCGCTGTCATGCAACGTGTGCATGAAATCATTGCCAAGATTGAACCCCATGATTCGGTGCAACGCTACACAGACTTGGGCGTTGAGGTCTTGCAGGGCCATGCGGTTATCAGTTCTCCCTGGTCGGTAGAGGTCACGTTAGCCAATGGTCAAACACAAACGTTGACCACACGCAACATCGTTATCGCTACGGGTGCCCGCCCTTTTGTCCCCAACATTCCTGGGTTGTCAGAAGCGGGGTACTTAACGAGTGATAACGTCTGGAACTTAAAAACACGTCCCACTCGCTTCGTTGTCCTCGGGGGCGGACCAATCGGGTGTGAGCTTTCACAAAGCTTTGCCCGCCTGGGCAGCCAAGTGACTCAAGTTGAAATGGGCCCAAAAATTCTATCTCGTGAAGACCCTGAGGTCAGTGAATTGGTCACACAATCTCTGTTGTCTGATGGGGTTCAACTTCTGACAGAGCACAAGGCTTTACGTGTCGAAGTTGTTCAGGGCGAAAAATACCTAATCGTTCAAAACGAGGGTGCTGAAAAGTCGATCGCCTTTGACGAAATCTTGTGCGCAGTAGGCCGAAGCCCACGCGTCACGGGTTACGGGCTTGACACACTTGGCATCAAACTAACATCGCGCAATACGATTGAGACCAACGCCTATCTTCAAACTCGTTTTCCCAACATTTATGCTGTAGGCGACGTAGCGGGACCCTTTCAACTGACCCACGCAGCGGCGCATCAGGCTTGGTACGCGGCAGTTAATGCATTATTTGGTGGGTTTAAACGTTTTAAAGCTGACTACTCAGTCATACCGTGGACAACTTTCACTGACCCTGAAGTGGCACGTGTGGGTTTGTCAGAGTCAGAGGCACAGTCAGCCGGAACACCTTACGAAGTAACCCGTTATGACCTTGATGACCTAGACAGAGCCATCGCTGACGGCACAGCACATGGGTTTGTCAAAGTTTTGACGGTTCCAGGCAAAGACAAGATTCTAGGCGCGACAATTGTCGGCGAGCATGCTGGCGATCTGTTGGCTGAGTTTGTTTTAGCGATGAAGCATGGGCTGGGACTCAACAAGATTTTGGGAACCATTCACACCTACCCCACCCTATCAGAGGCAAATAAATATGTGGCTGGGCAATGGCGGCGAGACCACGCCCCTCAGGCGCTGCTTAAGTGGTTAGAAAAGTTTCATCGCTGGCAACGCTAAGACACGTCTTCGTGAAAGTCACCCTCATCATACCCACACTAAACGAAGCAGATGGAATCGTTAGCGCACTTAACATGTTGCAAGTTTGGCGTCAAAAAGGGGCTTCAATCACACTTGTCGATGGCGGCAGCTTAGACGAGACTGTTGCGCGTGCAGCACCCTTAGTCGATCAGGTGATAACCTGCGCGCCGGGTCGAGCCCTTCAGATGAATGCCGGGGCATGTATCGCCAACACAGATATTTTATTATTTCTTCACGCCGACACTCTACTCACACATACATGCCTTGATCAATTAACCCAAGCGCTACAACAAGGGGCAGAATGGGGGCGCTTTGACGTTCAGATTCTAGGTGAGCCGATGATGCTGCGTGTTGTGTCATTTATGATGAACTGGCGCTCAAGACTGACCGGTATTGCCACAGGTGATCAAGCGATTTTTGTGCGCCGCGATTGGTTTGAATGTGTGGGAAAATTTCCTGTTCAACCGCTAATGGAAGATATCGAACTGTCAAAACGTCTGCGACTTTTAGGCCAGCCAACTTGCCTTGCAGGGCCAGCAATCACTTCAGGTCGGCGCTGGCAATCTCATGGTGTATGGCGAACTATTTTTCTGATGTGGCGACTGCGCTGGCTCTATTGGCGGGGCGTTAGCCCAGCATTACTCGAGGAAAAGTATCGATGAGCCAAGCCTTAATAATGATGGCCAAAGCACCGAACCCAGGGTATGCAAAAACACGCCTCACGCCTGTTCTTGGTGAGCAAGGTGCTGCACAGTTGGCAACAAAAATGCTTAAGCATACAACGAAAACCTGCATCAATACTTCACACTTTAATCACATTGAATTGTGTGTCAGCCCCAACCGCCATCATCTTGTTTTCGATGCACTGAACCAACAATACCCCGCACAGCTACATTGGAGCGAGCAAGGGTCAGGTGACCTAGGCGTTCGTATGCGTCGTGCATTTGAGCGTTTACTTCAAACACACGATCGAGTGGTCATGCTGGGCACTGATGCGCCAGACTTAACCGCAGCGATGATCGATCAGGCTGGCGCCAATCTCGCTTTCTGTGACACAACCTTCATACCCGCACTCGATGGTGGTTATGCGCTCATAGGTCTTAAAAAAATACTACCCGAATTGTTCGAAACCATGCCATGGAGCACCAACCAAGTCATGCAAACAACGCGTGAGCGACTTGCCAATGCCGGCTGGTCTATTAAAGAGCAGGCACCCATTGCTGACATCGATGAACCCGAAGACCTGAAATATCTACCCTCGAGATGGTTATGATGAAGCGCTTATTACTCGTCGGTGGCGGACATGCTCATGCGCTTGTGCTTTTAGGCTTGATTCGACAGCCCATTAAAAATGTCGAGATTATTGTTATCTCTCCTGTTGGCTTAGTGCCCTACTCTGGCATGATTCCAGGGTGGCTAGCAGGCCAATACAAGTTTGAAGATACCGTAATCGACTTTGTGGCGTTATGCAACCGTGCGGGTGCACGCTGGGTCGAAGCTGAACTCACTAGCCTGCAACCCGACTGCAACATCATCACGTTATCGACGGGCGAACAATTCACTTACGATTGGCTATCAATCAACATCGGCTCGACTTTGCGCCCCCCAGAGCTCAAAACAGCGGCAATACTGGCCATGCGCCCACTTTGGACATTACAAGAACGCTACCCGCAGTTACTCGAGGTGTGGTCTCACGAGCCTAGCCAATCTACCTTGAATGTCACAGCCGTTGGCGCAGGTGCGGCGGGTGTTGAAAGTTTACTGTGTATCTTGCATCGTTTACGACAGCTGCGCCCTGATCGTGTGGTTAACGGCTATCTGACGACACGTGCATCAGGTGTATTACCTGGTTTTAATGCAACAGCCCAACGCTACGCATTGCAATCACTGCATCAAGCAGGCGTGACGATACAAGCAGAGACAGCCGGGCTGATTGATTCAAAAACAGTCAACGATCTAATAATCTGGGCGACGGGTGCGCAAGCGCACGGCTGGCAATTAGACCCCGATCGACACGGTAATCTTCAGGTCTCAAAAGATGGCTTTATTCAGATCGATGAGATGTTGCGATCTTTGTCGCACTCAAACGTCTTCGCCGTCGGTGACTGCGCCCAGCTACCTGAAACCTTACCGAAAGCGGGCGTTTTCGCCGTTAGAATGGCTACCACCCTCGAGATAAACTTGCGACACGTTTTGGTGGCGCTGCCACTGGAGCGCTTTAAAGTTCAACGCGTCGCGCTGGCCCTACTGAATACAGCTGATGGAAAAGCCATTGCGACAAGGAGTAGGTGGGCATTTCGAGGGCGCTGGGCGTGGGTTTGGAAAGACTACATTGATCGTAAATTTATCCATCACTTTCGCTCAGGCAATATTTAATCATTTTATTCAGAGCAAAATATGAAAATCATACGCATGCACCTATTATTTTTAAGCATTTTATTAACTGGGCTATTGGTGTTAAGCCCAGCTCATTCAAAAGAAAATGCTGAGCCACTGCGTTTCGGTGTGGGCATGTTTCAGCCTGATCGACAAAAGAACGATGCCACATACCGCCCTCTCGCAGACTACCTGGCCAAAGAATTAGGTAGGCCCGTAATATTAAATACAGTTGACAGTTGGGAAGGTCTTGCCAAGAGCCTAGCCAACGGTGAAACTGATATGGCCCTCATGGGCCCATGGGGCTATGTTTTGGCCAACCAATACGCCCGTGCACAAGTTGTCTCGACCATACTTTATAAGGGCAAACCTCAGTACCATGGGCTGATCATTACGCACCCAAATTCTGAAATTAAATCGATTGAAGATCTACTAGGAGAAAAAGGTAAAAAAATGACTTTTGCCTTTGGTGACAAAGGGTCGACTTCTGGCTATTTAATTCCCTTGTTTTTCTTCATGCAAAAAGGTATTGACCCAGAGAAACATTTTGCGCGTGTCTTGTACACCAAACACCAAGCGATCGAAATGCAGGTTACCAATGAAAACTTAGATGCAGGGGCTGATTATGATCGCAATCGCGATGCCATGATTGCGCAGGGTTTGATCTCAGCACAAAGCAGTCGCATCATATGGCAATCTGACCCCTTGCCCAACGATGCATTTGCAGTCAGCGCGCAGCTGTCTACAAACATCAATTTTGTCAAAAAACTTAGGCAAGCATTGGCTTCGATAGGCGATCGCTTGGTCGAAATGCCCACACTTCTACCTGTTAATTACACTGGCTTTATCGATTCAGACAACGCGCGTTATAAACCGATTCGCGATGCGGGTTTATCGACAGGTACGCTAAGACCAAGTCCGTAACGATGTTATCTCGAACAGATCAATCGGCCATGACCGCGGTGAAGTACAGCGCGCGCAATCAGTTCGCCTTATGGTTTGGGTGTTACGCCCTTTTAATTCTGGCTTGTATGTGGACACTCATTGCAAGCGGTGATGCGTCATGGGGGCGCAGCCCTTGGCAAAACTTGCTCAAAACCATGAATGAGTTCTCGTCACCAAGCTTTATAGATGTGTGGTTTGGCCCAACAAGACTTGAGTACCGCAGCGACGATGGCGCTTTGCTGCGGGTAGAAAATCGCCAAGTTCTAGAGGTTGCGTTTCTACAGGCCCTCGCCCGAGCCACATGGACCACATTTCAAATTGCCACGCTCGGCACTTTTCTAGCATCAATACTGGCCCTTCCACTCGGTTTGCTTGCGGCACGAAACCTGCCTGCACCACGCCTAGTTGCTTTTTTAGCACGAACTATTTTAAATATTTGCAGGTCGATTCACACTTTGATTTTCGGCTTAATTTTGGTGGGCATTGTGGGGCTAGGCTCTATGGCTGGCATTCTTGCAATTGCTTTGCATTGCACTGGCACATTCGGCAAGCTATACGCTGAAAGTATTGAAACACTAGACATGGGTGCCATTCATGCCGTTCGAGCAACAGGTGCAACACCCGCTCAGGTTTTTTTCAGTGCAGTACTTCCTGCCGTGATGCCCCAATTCGTTAGCAGTCACCTGTACATTTGGGAATTCAACATAAGAGACTCAACAATTTTAGGGCTGATTGGCGCAGGTGGCTTAGGTTTACTCATCTCTGAAGCGGTCAGTCTATTTCAATGGGACAGGTTGGCTACGATACTGATATGGGTGGTGATCTTAGTGACAACATTCGATACGTTGTCCCGACGCATTCGCCAAGCCCTGCTATGAAAGACATTGTCAAACGATGAGCATAGAAATAAGTCAAGTGACGGTGTTGTCAGGGGCCCGGTGCTTGCTGACCGTTGATCAATTGTCAATCGGGGCAGGCCAGCGTGTCGCCGTAATTGGCCCCAACGGTGCCGGCAAGAGCACCCTGCTTAAGGTGTTAACGGGCATGATGCCAACGCACTCTGGTACGGTGCGCATTCTCGATTCAACCTTCGGGGCCAATGCACCTCAAAAACTCTCTGCCGCGCAATGGCGTCACTTGCGCGCCCGAGTAGGGCAAGTCATGCAAGGGCTTCACTTGGTAGGCAGGCTGAGTGCCCAAGACAATATCATTTTGGGCGCTCTAGCTCGGCGCGATGTCATGTCAAGATGGCGTAGTTGGTCTCGAATCTACCCGACACCGCTTCGCACTCAGGCAGATGTGCTGTTGCGGCAATTTGGGCTGTCCCCACAACGCGACAGTCGCGCCGACCAACTCTCTGGCGGTGAGCGACAGAAAATTGCACTAGCCAGACTGGCGATGCAAGCGCCACAGATCATACTCGCTGACGAGCCTATGTCAGCACTCGACCCCACTGCCACCCAACTGGCGTGCCAATTTCTAAACCAATTGGCCCAATCAGCAACCATGCTCAACGTTCTACATGACGTTAGCCTTATTCCTCTAGTCGCTGATCGTGTACTTGGCTTGTCACAAGGACGTATTATTCTTGATTGCGCAACTGACGCCCTGACACCTGAAGACTTGCAACGCCTTTATGGGTCAGATGCGCCAGAACGACAGACAATCTAAAACTTAGGCTTGCCCAAACGACCCTGTACCAACAATACCAACACCAAATACGATACGAAAGATGAACAATACACAGACCCACATGCAAAACGAACAAGCAAGCACCGCTGAAGTCACGCCAGGGCGCAGTTGTCCATTACATTATCGATATAGCCCGAGCGTCTTTGCTAGCGCCGTAACACCCGAACTAAAAAATCTAGATGTTCTTTATATCGTTGGCGGTCTCTATGGTAATGAGCTCGCTTTACTTGAGGTATTGCGTCTGTTCGAACAAGAAACAGGCAATAAAAAACTCGTTTTTAACGGCGATTTTCATTGGTTTGACAAGGACCCAGCGACATTCATGCGCATTCAGCAAAGCGTACTAACCCACACAGCCATACGGGGAAATGTTGAAACAGAACTTGGCAGTGATGAAATGGGCTTAGGTTGCGGTTGCGCTTACCCAGAGTGGGTTGAGGAAAGCGTGGTTAGCCGTTCAAATCGCATCATCGATCACTTGCGTCAGTGTGCTACGCCTGAGATTCAAGCGCAGCTGAATAATCTACCAATGTGGTGTATCGCAAGCCTAGGCCACCATCGCATTGGCATTGTGCACGGTGATGCAGAATCTCTAGCCGGATGGGGTTTTGCGCAGGAACATCTTCAGAGCAAAAAACATAGACAAGCGGTAGGCCTTTGGTTCGAGCAAGCACATGTCGATTTTTTTGCATCAAGCCACACCTGTCTACCTGTATTGCAAGCGATTATGTTGGAACAAGAAAAAAAAGTGGGTTGGGTATTAAACAACGGTGCTGCTGGCTTACCAAATTTTCAAGATGATCACGCTGGTCTTTTGACGCGCATTTCAACCACGCACTTCAACGGCAAACAAAGTCGAGCTAGTGTTCAGCATCAAGGGTTGTACCTCGACCTTGTCGGTATTGAGACCGATCAGGTCGAGGTACAAAAAAAGTTTCTAGCGCAGTGGCCAGTTGATAGTGACGCACATCATTCATACTTCAGTCGCATCATTTCTGGCCCAAAATATAAAGAATCTCAAGTCATCAGAAAGGAAGACCGCGTATGCTAGCGATTATTGGTGGTACTGGTTTATATGAGCTATCAGGCCTGTCAATTATAAAACGATTACCTGTCAGTACACCCTTTGGTGAGGCTTCTGGTGAAATTTTACTCGGACAAATCAATCACCACACAGTGCTTTTTCTAGCCCGCCACGGCCAAGGGCATCGTCATCTGCCACATGAGATTAATTACCGAGCTAACATCTTTGCCTTGAAACAAGCGGGTGCAACAATGGTGCTTGGGTTGTCAGCTGTCGGCAGCCTAAGAATAGATCTTGAGCCTGGGGGTTTGGTCATGCCAGAACAGTATTTCGACTGGACCAAAGGCGAGCGCGAGCGTACATTCTTTGGCGATGGTGTTGCCGCGCATGTGTCTACGGCTAAGCCAGTCAGTGCTGCAATAGTAGACGCTGTGGTGCGCGCAGGTCATAAAATTGCTCAACCCGTATCTCGTGATGCGACCTATGCATGCGTGTCTGGACCAAGACTAGGAACCCAAGCCGAGAGTCATTTTTTAAGGCAAGCCGGTTGCGATTTAGTCGGAATGACCAATGTTCCAGAGGTATTTTTGGCGCGTGAGGCTCAAATGGCTTATGCAACCCTCGCCATGGTGACTGACTACGATTGTTGGCTAGAAGATTCAAATTTACACGTGAATGCATTGGGCATCTTTGAGCTATATGGCAAAACCCTGGCCAAAGGGCTAAAGGTTTTAGATGCACTATTAGCCGAAGACCTTCCCGAACCTGAACCTGAAATTAGAACAGCATTAGCGACGGCTGTGTTAACGCCAAAAGCAACTCTTAGCCCCGAACAGCGGGCTTGGATGAATGTGTTGAGTCGCTAATGATCTTTATAAATTTTTTATCCGTGAATACTGAATAGGAACACCCCCATGCCTCAAGCGCTTGAGTGGCCCCAGGCAACTGTGATTGATCTCAAGACCTACCCTAGGCGTAGCGTGTACGAGCTTTTCATGACTTTTGATGTGCCCGTCGTGTCTAGAACCATTCAAATCGATATCACGAAATTAAGAGCTCATATCGCTGAGCATAAACTGCGTTTTTCACTAACATTTAGCTTCATGGTTACGAAAGCAATGAATGAAATTGCTGATTTACGCTATCGTATTCAAAATAATACCCTTGTTAGTTTTGATAAAGTTATACCGTCTTTCACTGTTCTTTCTGAAGAGAAAATGCTTTATTTTGCTAAGGGTGCTTGGTCAAATAACTTCAAAATTGATTACGATAAAAATTCTCAATCAATCGAAAGAGCCTCTAAAGGGCTTGACCAATTAGCGTATCAAGATGGTCAGGGTCAAATATTTATAACCAACATACCCTGGTACAGTTTTACGTCTATTCATCACCCCTATTCTAAAAATAACTCATCTATACCCATCATTAGTACCGGTAAAATTTATCAAGAAAATGGTCATGAGAAAGTTCCGTTTGGCATTCAAACACATCATGCACTTGTTGATGGTTACCATATCGGGCTTTTTATGGAGAAACTAGAGAGTTTTCTAGAAAACCCACATGAAACTATTGCAGCTCAAAGGTAAGTTTTACAAATGTAAAAATATACAAATTTTCTGATATACAGTTATACATATGTAAGAATGTAAAATTTTAAATCAGTATTACGGTACAGTAGTGTCCGGCTTAACCGGGTTAATTTTCAGTAAAACATAATACTGGCGTGGCCTAGAGGCCGATTTTATTTGGTGCCGACTTGAATACAAATTCTTCATTATTGGTTAATTTCCTAGAGGTAAGCTTCTGGGGAATAAATCATGTATGTCGGCAAGACACACTTTTCGCAAGTCATGGAATTTGTGCCATGGACCAGTTTCGGCCGAATCGTAGATCGATACAGCGGCAACGCAGGCGTTCGCCGTATGAGTTGCGCGGAACAGTTTCGCGTGATGACGCTTGCGCAATTGACTTGGCGCGAAAGCCTTCGCGATATCGAAGTAACGTTGGGCGCCAACACGAGCAAACTTTATGCGATGGGTCTGCTTCACAGCATTCATCGATCGACCCTGGCCGATGCCAACGAGTCGCGCGACTGGCGCATTTGGTGCGACGTTGCAGCCTTGCTTATTCGCCGAGCGCGCAAACTTTACAGCGACACCGACTTGGTTGGGTTGGACTTGAAGAATACGGTTTACGCGTTGGACGCCACCACGATCGACTTGTGTTTGGGTCTGTTCGAGTGGGCGCCGTTTCGCAAAGCCAAAGGCGCCATCAAGTTGCACACACTGTTGGACTTGCGTAGCGCCATACCAGCGTTTATACACATCAGCGACGCAAAGTTGCACGAAGTCAACGTGCTCGACTTCATGCCAATCGAAGCCGGAGCCTTCTACGTGATGGACCGTGGCTATCTGGATTTCACCCGACTTTACAAGATGCAATGCGCGGGTGGTTTCTTTGTGACGCGCGCCAAAACCAACATGAACGCTCGACGAATTTACTCGGCTCGAGTCGACCGATCGACAGGCGTTATTTGCGATCAAACGATATTGCTCAACGGGTTTTATTCCAAGCACGGCTACCCAGAGAACCTGAGACGCGTAAGATTCAAAGACCCCAAGAGTGGCAAGACGTTCATATTTCTGACCAACAATTTTGTATTGCCACCCTTGACGATTGCAGCGCTTTACAAGAACCGCTAGCAGGTCGAATTGTTCTTCAAATGGATCAAACAACATCTGCGTATCAAGAATTTTTGGGGCAACACCGAGCGCGCCGTCAAGACGCAAATCTGGTGCGCCGTGTCGACTTACGTTCTGCTTGCTATCGTCAAAAAGGAACTTCAAATTGGTGCCTCGTTATACACTTTATTACAGATATTATCGGTGTCAGTATTTGAGAAAACTGAGCTTCCAAGCGCCTTTCAAGGCGGTGGACTCACGACTGATTTATCTGACTCCGCTAACCAATTGAATTTATTCGATAATTGACCGGACACTACTGATTACGGTATTAATTTAAAGAATTTGGTGCAAGGGGTTAGTATTTAAAAAAGCTAATTCATCAATTGTTTTATTCGAGCGAAATGAAGTGATTCGCCCGCCGATAATGGGTCAACATTTAAACCCCGTTCTACTAAATGGGTAAGCCTCAAGATACAATGATTGCCTACTCGTCTCTAGCGGCAAAAAATCAAGTTGACGCACCCCTTATGCTGTTTTCGTCTTTTTCTTTTTGTTTGTTTGTTTGTTTTTTCGACCCTAGCGGCTGCACAAACAAATCAACCGCTAGAACCTAGCAATAGGCTCAATCAGCTACTGTTAAAAGAACGTAGCCTTGGCTGTGACAAAACTCACAATCGTCTGCAGCAAGTATTGTGTGCAGGAAACATTAAAATTGGAGTTAACGGCCACTTTCGTCATTTTGGAGAACGTGTTGACGGAAAACTCATAGGCTTTGAAATTGACCTCGCACAAAGCATTGCAACATCGCTAGGGGTCAAGTTACAGCTTATTCCAGTGAACTTCACCGATCGAACTCGGTATTTGTCAGATAAAAAAATCGATCTAATTTTAGCCAACATGACGCATACTAAGTCGCGTGAACAGTTTATTCACTTCGTCAGGCCTCATTACTACGCATCACCCACCACAGTCGTTGGGAAAAAAACCTTTAAAGTCAAATCATTTGCCGATTTAGGCACACAGTCTGTCTGTGTTCAGATGGGGCACTTTAGCAATACTGTGTTTGCAAAAAATCAAACACGCATGCTCATGTATGAAACGCCTGTGCAGTTATTCGATGCGCTTAAATTCGGGGTATGCGATTTTGTTGCACATGATCGCCCTATTGTTATGGCGAGCATAATAGGCCCAGATGCACCTGCAGAAATGGCATCTGTATTTGAAGAAAAATTCTCTTTTGACCAAGCGCCGTGGGTTGGCGACCCAAATTTGAGCTCTTTTCAGACCAACAATCATTGAGTATGTTGCTTGAAGGGTTTAAAAATTCAGTGATCTTGTTAGTAGCAACATTACTGACATCATGTTTTTTTATATGGGTATTTTTTAAGTCTTTAACTTCTAAACAAAAAATCATCTGTTACGGCAGCCACTGTAATTGAGTTGGGTGAGGGGGCAACAGGTGGCTATGCAATGTATGAAGCATCAAAAACGCTTGGCAATCAAGCCACATTTTTGCGTAGCTTACGGTACGCAAAAGTTCGTGTACGCGCATGCCTCATTACATCTGTACAAGCTTACCCCATTGCTGCGTTTATTGGGACGCCTGAACTATTATCTGTGTTGACTGACATCACAGCCATTACGGGTGAACGCGCCACCACATTCACACTACTGGCGCTCTTTTACGGCTTATCAGTTAAAGCCGTGGTCGTGATCTCAGCTAAGGTTTTTAATCGCTTAAGTGACGACAGTGAGCCTCACCATGTACGCTGATCTCTTAGGTTATCTTGAAGCGTTCGTAGTCAATATTCGAGTGGGTGCGCTGACAATGCGACAGATACCGATCGTTGCAAAACCTATTTCAACAATTGTCAGTTTACTAAGAGCGTTTCCAGTCTATTTTTTGTTGTACAGCGAGCCAGAACCGTTTCTTAAAGGCGCCTTACGCAAGATGATATCTACAGACTCTATTTCTTGATAAGCTGCACACGTATGGGCAATGCGTGTGCCCAATCGTTCTTGCGTTTCGTAATGACAATCGCCCGCTAAGCGCTCTATTTCTAAGATTAACGGATCATAATCAAAAACATACGACATGCTGCCGTCTTCAGCAATCAAAACGTATTTAGAATTGATCGCAGGGGTCATCGCTAAACTCGCTTCCTAAGCGCAGCAGTCAAACGCATCAGCCCAGGGCTGTAAGTTCTAGGTGGAACACAAGCACGAATAATAAATAGATCATGATTCGCTTTTGCTTGCGTCAACGCTTCATATAACGCTTCTTCTGTCTCGCATAAGATACCCACACCCAAACCAAAAGCTTTCGGAAGCTCCTCTGCTCGTAACGAAGGAATGTCATTGAAGGGGCCGTCAATCATCGGTCTTTGCGTACCATAACCTTTATTGTCTATCACAATCACAATAGGGTGAACCCCATGATGAGCCGCACTCAGTGCCTCTAAACCGGTCATCAAAAAGGCACCGTCTCCGACCAAAACAATGGGTCTACTTGTTGGGTCTGCTATGCCTGAACCTAAGGCCGCGGGTACCGCATACCCCATTGTTGCGTAATAGGCGCTTGCCAGACTAAGATTATGCACCGGCAAATCTATAGAGCCAAACAGACAGTCACCTGGGTCAACTATCAATCTTAATTTTTGATCCATAAAAGCCGCTATACATTGCATAATTCGTTCAACAACGAGCGCACTTCCGACCTGTGGTGCGAAATGAGCCTGCTGATGAATAACCTTTGCGTTTTCTTTATAGCCTCTTTCTTTACCAGCCTGAATTAAAGCCGGCAAAAACGCCCAAAGCGGTACATCGTGATAAGTGTGAAAACCGATATTGACATGGGTGTCTGTACATTCGATAACTTGACCTCTATCTAGGTGATCTGTGAACCCACCCATAACTAAATCGCCATATAACACGCCAAATGAAATCAGTGGCTTTGCATTTTCCACTTGCTTGACAATCGATTCGTCACTCACAGCACCCATATAGACACCCAAAGCAAAGGGGTGTGTTTCGGGTATAACCCCTTTTGAAAGCGAAGTGGTCGCCATGGGCACACCAAAATTTTCAATAAACGCCAACAGTTCAGCGCCTAAGCCACGTCGAACTGCCATCACCCCTGCAATCGAAACCGCATCACCAGTAGCCTCTAACAATGCCAGAGTTTCAGCAACGGCAAGTGCCAGACGCTTTTCATGAACTTTGGGAAGCTCAATAGACAGACCCTCAAGGCGATCAAGAACAGGGGTGTCAACCATGTCTCGTGGAATTTCAATATACCCCGGACGTTGATTTGCGATCATCTCACCCAGAACACGATCTATTTCTTGTGTAATAGTTAGAGGATTTGTTAAAACAGCTTGGGCAATAGTGATGTCTTTAAAAATTTCAAGTTGAGTATCAAAGTTTTTTACTTTATGGTGAAGCAACGGGTCACCTTTTCTTTCAGCAAGCCCAGGAGACCCACTCAAAACCAAAAGGGGCACGTTCTCTGCCCAAGCGCCTGCTGTGGCATTGACGACTTTAAACCCGCCCACAGAGAATGTGACTGCACATACTCCTAAACCGCGTAAACGAGCATAGGCCTCAGCTGCAAATGCGCCACCCTGCTCATCAGCAGTCACAAGAATGGGGAAGCCCGAGTGGGATAGGCGGTCAAATAATTTGAGGGCAAAGTCGCCCACTATTCCGAACCCTTCATTAACACCGAGCTGATGAAAGCGTCGAATGAGAAATTCAGGAATCGTCGTCATCGATTGATCAGTCATGCTCTCTCTTAAGAATTTAAATTAACAAAATTATACTTAAATACATACCAAATAAGTTAATCGGCTAAATGAGAAATAAGGGGCAAATTAGCCAATTCATTTGACTCACCATTAAACTTCAATATTTACAAAATGTATCAATATTTTTTTAACCTAGGCGGTTTCAAAAACGAGGTGCAAATAATCAAGCTAACTTTTTAAAATAGAATCTCTGCTGTTTGCTTTATCGATTAATATTAAAATCTTATATTTTTTTGCGCGTAAGCTGTCTCTGTTAAGGCTTGGAACACATGCGCGAAAACTTAGCTATTCAATGCAGTATTTGTTTTAACAATTTGAAATACCCTTGAACTTATAGCCCGTAAATATAATTTAGCCATGCAGCGATTACGAGCCTACACATTTCAACTTAAGCCAAACGATGATCAAGTTCGCGCCATGCGTCAGTATTTGATGAGTGCACACAATGCAGACCTTAACGCTGCAAATCATACTCTAAGGGCAGGTCATGCCCATTGGGCCCATCTAGCTAACGATGCAGTAAAGTCTTCAGTAGCAGGAACGCGCCCAAGCCACTTAGTGGCGGTTCAATGCCAAGCCTAAGCACTGCAGAAACTCCAAGTCTTCAGGTAGGGCAAAATGTCAAGACCCATTTCATAGTAACAAGCATAGGAACTTACGGTGACATTTTTCCTTTTGCTCAGGTTGCAATTGCGCTTCAAAAGACTGGCCATAAAGTTACATTCATCACCAACCCATATTTTGAAGATATCATTCACAATTGCGGCTTAACCTTTCAACCAATTGGGACCAAAGAGCAGTACATGAGGGTAATAATGAGTGAGGGGCTGTGGAATGACCAAGGGTTTTTCGATATAGTCACCTCATTATTTGTCCCGAATCTTTTTGTAATTGATCAATTTACTGCTAAGTTAGATCCAAAAGAAAAAATTGTTATTTTGGCTCATCAAAATTTCTTACCAAACGCTGGAATAGCTCAATCTAAAAGAAAAAATATTAAGATCATTTGTGGAGCACTTTACCCAAGCATCTTTAGAACCTCACCCAAATCAATAAAAATAGGGTCATTTACTCTTCCAAATATTTTAAAGAAATTGGCTTGGTACTTTCTAACAAAGAAAGATGATCGGAAATATCAGACCTCACCTTGTATAAAACTCTTAAATCAGGTCAGAAAAGAACAGGGGCTTAGTCCAATCAAGAGCTATACAGATCTGTTTGATCGTATTGCCTCGCTTAATGCTCTGCTATTCAGCTCTTGGTTCGGACCAACTCATCATGAGTGGCCAAAAAATATAATTCAAGGTGATTTTTTATTAAACGAAAGCCACGGCAATTCTCAAATTTCTACGGCACTACAAGATTTTCTGAGTAGCGGTGAAAAACCAATTCTTTTTACATTTGGTACTGGCAATATGCATACCCAAAAATACATTGGGGCTGCATTAGAATCAATCAAAACTATTAGATGTAAAGCAATTTATATTTGTAATGATCAAGATCGTTTACCGAAAAACTTACCTTCCAATATTTTTTGGTTGCCTTACTTTGACAATTTTCGACTTCTACTAGAACAATGTTCAATGGTGGTCTACCACGGAGGCATTGGAACCTTTGCCGAAGCGGCTCGTTGCGGCATTCCACAGTTATCAATTCCCTCTCTTGGAGACCAATGGGACAACGCAGAGCGCATTGAAAACCTTCATTTAGGTGGAACGATATCTATAAAAGATTTGAATGCTGAACGATTAACCGAAAAAATCAATAGCATTTTAGCTCCTCATAAAATACTTAAAAAGTGCCGCGATATTCAAGTATTAATGTCGCATCAAATCACAGTTGATACGATGGCACATCGCATCATTGAAGCAACTAAAACCTAGTTATTCATCCCTTGCAATCTTAATGCGAGATAGTAAATGAGTGTTGTCTATCGTATCTTGAAAGCTCACAGGAGTATCTACACCGCCCAGACAAGCAGCGGCAAACGCATCTAACATTAGGCAATAAGCATTAACCGGTGGAAATGTCGCAACCTTTAAACCAGCTCTTGAGTAGTGAATGTATTTTGCTTCACCAAATTCTGGCAATACTCTTAAGTGCGGAATCTCTAAAGATCCATTTTCACCCAAAACAAATGTTTTGCTGAGCGAGGGACGATCTAGCCCCGCCATAAAATTACAAACAGTGCCAGCATCAGTAATTAGCTCTGCGGCTATGCATGCATCAACCCCATAACGTGGGCGAGAAAATGCCTGCATAAGGTCTACATTACTGTTACGAATGCCCATCACATAATTCAGAAAATCAATGTGGTACGAGAACATATCGTTAAGTGCCCCCCCCAGCTCAGCTTTCCAGCGAGAATCGTCCTGATCAGCATTGACATATGAAAAACTTGAACTAATGTGACGAATAGGGCCAAGACTTTCAGAGGCAATCAACTGACGCACCGATTCAACTAATGGATGGAAACGGTACCACCATGCCTCCATGACCAATAATTGCTTGGCGCGTGCAATTTCATCTAGCAACGTCGCTTCCCAAACCTCTAAAACAGCTGGCTTTTCAATCAGTACACTTTTTCCTGCCTCTAAGGATTTTTTAGCCAAAATAAAATGTAACCCGGGAGGTAGGCATATATAAATCGCATCTAAGTCTCTAGAGTTCAAGACCGCTTCATAACTCGCCAAAACGACGCGATCAGGATAGCTTGCCCGAGCAATATTAGCCGCATCTTCAGATCGTGTAGCGATCACTTCAATACGAGCCAAAGAACTCATCTCGGGAGCCTGCACAAATCTTCTCAATATCTTAGAGTTACCCAGTGCACCTATTCTTAATCTATTGGTCACACTTCCCCATATTTATTTAATGAATTGTAGCCTCACCGCAATTAACCAAATGCTTGCAAGCCAATCAAACCAATCGGGTAGAAGTTCACCTTAGCCTTCGAATCATCAACGGGCTTAACTTGATCGCACAGATGTAAGGTGGGCAAAACGGGCTTGGCTTACGTTTAGCACAAGCTGGCATTCAAGATTTTTTACTGCTCTAGGAGACTTCAATTTAGTCTTGTTAGATCAGCTTTTAGAAGTTCCTGAACTACGTATGATTAACTGTTGTAATGAACTTAATGCAGGGTATGCCGCTGCAGTCGAAGCAACCGTTAATCGCATCAATGCATCTACCAAACCCGTTCTGATTGCTGCTGTAGACTCAAAAAGTGCTAATCCCAACGCAAGACGTTGAACACTCATGCCGCCGAGATGGAGAAATACCCTTGGCGCATGAGGCTTAAAGTATTGTTCAGTCATAACTGTAAACCTTTGCACCTTCAACGGACTGAAGGTTATTGCATTCGATCAAGGGCAATGATAATAATCTCGTCGCAGTGATGCGGTATGTTGGCCTTGGAATTTACGGGGGTGGCATTATTTTGAAAGATAACTCAATGCAACCGCTTCTGCAACCTTGATGCCATCAACACCTGCCGACAAGATTCCACCTGCATAGCCAGCACCCTCACCCGCTGGATATAAGCCCTTGATATTCATGCTCTGAAAGTTGGCACTTCTGGTAATACGCAAGGGTGATGAAGTTCTGGTTTCAACGCCAGTCAATACCGCATCATTTATCGAAAAACCTTTGATCTGCTTTTCAAAAGCAGGAATGGCCTCTCGTATGGCTTCAATAGCGTAAGCTGGCAGACACTCAGAAAGATCTGTGAGATGCACGCCCGGCTTATATGAAGGCATCACACTGCCAAACTCAGTTGAGGGCTTGCCCGCCAAAAAGTCGCCGACTAGCTGCCCTGGCGCCTCATAGGTTGACCCACCTAATTCATAGGCCTTAGATTCTAGCGCTCGTTGAAATTCAATGCCTGCGAGTGGGCCGCCAGGGTAGTCTTCTGGTGTGACACCCACGACGATGCCGGCATTGGCATTACGCTCGTTGCGAGAGTATTGACTCATGCCATTGGTAACCACGCGATGTGGTTCAGACGTAGCCGCCACGACTGTGCCACCCGGGCACATACAAAAACTGTAAACAGAGCGACCATTTTTAGCGTGATAGACCAACTTGTAATCTGCCGCGCCGGTATATTTATTCCCTGCATGCGAGCCTAAGCGGGCTTTATCAATTAAGGACTGAGGGTGCTCAATGCGAAAGCCTACAGAGAAGGGCTTTGCCTCCATATAGACCCCAGCCTCATGTAATGCTTGAAAGGTGTCGCGCGCGCTATGCCCCAATGCGAGAATGACATGATTGGCAACCAGATCGTCATGCCCCTCTATTTTGACGCCTTTAATCTGATCATCTTCAACATCAAAGCCAATCACTTTTTGTGAGAATCGAATCTCTCCGCCCAGCGCAATCATTTCTTGGCGCATTTTTTCTACGACACCCACTAGTCGAAAAGTTCCAATATGTGGTTTAGCGACGTAGCGAATTTCTTCCGGTGCACCCGCCTTGATAAACTCATGAATAACCTTGCGACCATAAAACTTAGGGTCTTTTATTTGGCTATAGAGTTTGCCATCTGAAAATGTGCCGGCCCCACCCTCGCCAAACTGAACGTTAGACTCTGGGTTCAAGACATTCTTACGCCAAAGATCCCACGTATCTTGAGTACGTTCACGTACTTGCTTACCACGCTCGAGCACGATGGGCTTAAACCCCATTTGAGCTAATACGAGGGCCGCGAAAATACCGCATGGGCCAAAACCAATAACCACGGGGCGCAGAAAATGGGGTGCACTGACCTCAGGCATGACTTGTGTAACATTCGCAACAAAGTGGTAGCTCGTATCAGGAGATGGCCCAACATGTATATCATTTGAAAACTGCTCGAGCACCTGCTCTTCGTCTTTAACTGACAGATCAACCGTATAAATAAAAGCCAGAGCTACATTTTTTCTAGCATCGTAACTGCGCTTATATACCTCAGTACGAATTAAGTCTCGGGGCTGTAAATGCAAACGCTTTAGAATCACATCTTCCAGTGCCTCAGGGGCATGGCTAACAGGTAGGCGAAGTTCAGTAATACGAATCATTAGACTTCCTATGGTAATCATCTGCTAGGTTAACCGGTCTTAGCAGTAGAATTTTCTCATTAAAAGAAGTTCCATATGCAACGCTCTAAATGTGTTTCACACTTGACGCCGATTATGAAGAGATGAATAGTGTTTGGGTTGAATGATTTCCTAAAGATACCTTGTCTACACGCGCAACTGGGCCTCAACGGCCTGATGAATGATCGGGAATTGAAAAGCGCCGTGGTGGCAAAACCATTAAGGTGAACCTTAAAGAGTGTCCCCATGCTGGGCGCAAATAAAAAAACCCCGCAAAAGCGAGGTTTAGTAATGCTGGTGGGTCGGGCGAGATTCGAACTCGCGACCAACGGATTAAAAGTCAGAATATATGGGGTATTTAACGATATTCATTGACGTAGAAAAAACCCCTTAGAACCAAGCCCTGCAAAGCTATACGGCTACTTTACATATTTATTGATATTGATTAGAATTCTTACATATTGATAAAATTCTCTTACACCAGCCGTTACATGGATTCTTACACGGCCACGGAGAGATAACCTAAAGGCAACCAAGTATGGCTAAAATTAAACTCACCAGCGCCCGAATTAAAGCGTTCGATTGCCCCGTTGATACGAAGCAAGCATTTTTATGGGACAGCGAGGTTAAAGGTTTGGCCGTACGGGCAACCAAAAACGTTAAGGCATTTATTTATCAAACTGAGTTAAATGGCAAAACGCTACGCATAACCATTGGCGACGCGGGCGTATGGTCAATTGATGAACAACGCGGTATGGGTGGCGAACTGCTGGCACATGGGGCACGTGCTGAAGCCAGACGGCTGCAAACAATAATTGACCAGGGCGATGACCCCCGCGAACTGAAGGCACAAAAGAAAGCCGCCACCATTGCCAAGACAGCCAAAGAACAAGTTAGGGGGCAGCCTGCACTAGAAGCATGGAACTCATACATTACCGCTCGATGTTTAAAACCAACTGAAAAGCATAGGGTATGGTCTGAACGCCACGCGAATGACCACAGGGGCATGGTGGCTGAAGGTGGAAAAATCATTACACGGGGGCGGCGTATTGGGGCAC
>Ga0335396_10000035_pt1 | contig 139712 bp, 133 predicted proteins | sample FRY02_FD_205743 | JGI IMG/M metagenome (GOLD analysis project Ga0335396, IMG submission 205743) | Freshwater microbial communities from Lake Fryxell liftoff mats and glacier meltwater in Antarctica - FRY-02 (spades assembly) (version 2) | ecosystem: Environmental > Aquatic > Freshwater > Ice...
TGACCGACAACATCGAATTCAAAGATCATGATGGCCATGGCTCACTTAGCGAGCTTGCTTCACGCATGAATGATGGACTTTTAATAACTTGCCTTTGGTACATCCGCGAGGTTGATCCCCAAAATTTACTATTAACTGGATTAACTCGTGATGGTGTTTACGTAGTTCGCGACGGCCAAATAGTCGGCGCTGCTAACAATTTTAGGTTTAATGAGTCACCTATTGACATGCTCAGTCGGGTTCAAGATTCCGGTGACGCCGTTGCTTGCTTGCCAAGGGAATGGGCAGATTGGTTCTCTCGGGCAAAAGTAGCCCCGATAACTATCGATGGTTTTAACTTGTCAACGCGTTCAGATGCGGTTTAGGCGTCTTCTAGACGATATCCAAGCTTCATACCAACCTGGATAAATGTTAAGTCGCCATCGCGCAAGTTTCCACGAATTTCGGTAACCTCAAACCAATCGATGTGCCGAGTGGTTTCAGAGGCCCGCTTGAGTCCATTGCGGATTGCCTCATCAATGCTTACTGGCGAAGTTCCAACTATTTCATTGATTGCATAAGTACGGGTCGTCATTTGAGCTCCTCAAGAAATGCCAAATATGTAGTTTCACCGTAGCCTAGACGTATCGCATTAATAGCAGAAGGTGGTCATGAATCCAGAGCCAGAGGTATTTAACATCACCAAGGCTGACACTGGTCTAACGCAGGATCAAGCAGTTCGCCAACGCCGTTACTTAATAAGTATGGGACTGCGAACTGCATGTTTTGTTGGTGGCGTTTTGGCGGACGGCGTACTTCGCTGGGTTTTAATCTTTGGCGCAGTTGCCTTGCCATATTTCGCAGTAGTTATTGCAAATGCTGGTCGTGAACGCGGAAATTGGTTTGGCAATGGCGATTTTATTCCGTCTGAGAATGTCGCTATCGACGCTAAGCCAACTTCATCGAAATAATTCATAGCAACTAACCTGATTAGTGTGTTTCGCTTTTTACTAACTCCAAGATGGATAGCCCTTACCATTGCATGTATTTTTATAATCCCATCATTTCAGGCCCTTGCTGAGTGGCAGTGGCGCAGATTAGATCAACGTCACGAATACAACCAAGCAATTCAAGCCCAAATTTCAAAGGATCCAATTGCAATCTCCGAACTGATTCAAATCGATACGGATCCACTCCTCTTAACAGAGCAATCAACTTGGCGAACCGTTGAACTAACAGGAACTTGGGATACGCAAGCACAAGTACTTGTTCGCAAGCAAAGTTTGGAATCCAATTCTGGCCTCTGGGTGATCACTCCACTACTACTAACTGATGGCACGGTGGTAATGATCAACCGAGGCTGGACTCCATCTGCAAACTCAGCCACTGAGAGTCCAGTTTTAGCTGCGTTACCAACTGGAGTTATTGAAGTACTCGGACGAGTCCGCGCTGTAACACCGCGAACCAAACCGGCGCCCACCGATTTACCGCTGGGACAAGTGGACCGAATCATTCCGCTAGAAATCGTGGAGTCAGAATCAACCATTAGTAATTCCTATGTTGAGATGACAGCAAGCAGGCCAGAATCTCGCTCTGCTGAGATTCGAGAGTTGCCAGCTCCTGAAGTGACCGAAGGCAACCACAGGTCGTACGCAATCCAATGGATCTTCTTTGAGTTTCTGACAGTGATTGGTTGGCTTGTCCTAGTTCGTAATGAAGTTATTGAGCAAAGAAAAAACAATCAAGCTTCAAAAGAGGTCGCGTCAACAAACTGACGTTGATATAAGTCCGCATAGAGCCCGCCTTCGGCAAGTAACTCCTCGTGTGTTCCCCGTTGCACAATCGAGCCATCGTCCAAGACCAAAATCTGGTCTGCTTGTCGAATAGTAGAAAGCCGGTGTGCCACAACAATTGAAGTTCGACCGTGTAATGCAACTGCTAAAGCGCTTTGAACTGCCGCTTCATTTTCCGAATCCAAATGCGCTGTAGCTTCATCGAGAACAACAACATCAGGTGCCTTCAAAAGTAAACGTGCAATTGCTAGGCGTTGCTTCTCCCCACCAGAAAGTCGATGCCCTCTATCGCCGACAACAGTGTCTAACCCCTCTGGCAATTCACGAATCATCTCGGCGATTTGAGCGCTAGTGCAGGCATCCCAAATCTCTTCATCAGTGGCTTCGGTATTTGCATATAAAAGGTTCGCACGAATCGTGTCGTGATACATGTGCGCATCTTGCATTACAACACCAACAACTTGATGTAAAGATTCTTGAGTTAGATCTCGAACATCAGTTCCAGCTAATTTCACAGAACCAGAAGTTGCATCGTAAAGACGCGAGACGAGCGCTGTGATCGTGCTCTTCCCCGCGCCGGAAGGGCCAACTAACGCTACGAGCTCACCCGGTGCGGCTTTGAACGAGACGTTCTGCAGCGTAAGTTCGGAGGTCAATCGGCTTTCTGGTTGGGCCACCATCTCAAGACTTGCTAAGGAAACTTCCTGCGCGCTTGGGTATCGGAAATCAACATTGTTGAATTCAACGCTAGTGCCGCCGCGCTTCAAAAATTGTGCGTCTGCCTTATCAGTAACCATTGGCTTCAAATCAAGAACTTCAAAAACTCTTTCAAATGAAACTAGCGAAGTCATAATGTCCACGCGCACGTTCGCTAACGCAGTTATTGGTCCGTAAAGCCGGCTCAGTAGCGCACTTAGCGCCAGCAGCGTACCCAGTGTGAGCGTTCCGTTGATAACTGAAACGCCACCCATTCCATAAACCAATGCTGTTGCAAGAGAACCAACTAAGACGATGGCCGTAAAGAAAACGGTGTTTGCCATCGAGATGCGAATTCCCATAAGTCGAACGGCGTCAGCTTTCTCCGAGAACATTTGGGATTCGCGCACTGGCGTACCAAAGATCTTCATGAGGAGCGCGCCCGAAACATTGAAACGTTCCGCCATCTGAGTGCTCATTGCTGAGTTGTAATCGGCTTGCTGCCTAGTCATGGTTTGCAATCTGCTGCCCATCCAGCGAGCTGGAATCATGAATAGCGGCAACATAAGCAGCGATGCAACTGTAATTTGCCAAGATAGGACGAACATAGTTGCTGCAACAACTACCAAGCTGATTAAGTTTCCAACCACGCCACCGAGCGTGGAAGTGAAGGCGCGCTGCGCCCCCATAACGTCACTGTTTAGGCGAGAAATCAAGGCACCTGTTTGGGCTCGGGTAAAGAAAGCGATTGACTGCTGCTGCACATGATCAAAAACTTGGGTTCTCATGTTGAAGATCAAGCCCTCGCCAATCGTGGAAGACATCCTGCGGCTTATTAAACCAAGCACTGCCCCCAGGATTGCCGTTCCTGCAATCAAAAGTGCCATGATGATGACCATTCCCGAATCCCCATTGGGAATTGCCGAGTCCACGATCTCCATGAACAATAATGGCGCAGCAACGATCAGCAACGAATCGAAAACTAAAAGGGAGAGATAAACGAAAATGTAAACTCGAAATTCAGTTGCGTATGTCAAGACCCGTTTCAAAGTTCCAGAAGAGAGCTGCTTCTTCTTGACGGATCGATCATTTGTGAAGCCTTGATATGCCGCCCAAGGATTCCCAGCGTTTAAACTCACGAAATTCTCCCCTTAATTAAAACGACTTATTCAATTCTCGCGCTATTGCGACTTTATTGCTAAGCAAGTGAAATCAAATCCAAATAATCCTGATTCCAGAGATCTTCAACACCATCAGGAAGTAGTAGTACCCGTTCTGGTTCAAGGGCACTAACGGCGCCCTCGTCATGGGTAACTAAAACAACAGAACCTTCATAATCATGAAGTGCGTCCAGAATCTCTGCTCGACTAGCTGGGTCCAAGTTGTTCGTTGGTTCATCTAGAAGAAGCACATTTGCTGATGACACAACTAGCATGGCAAGGCTCAAGCGAGTTTTTTCACCACCGGAAAGCACACCCGCTGCTTTCTGTACTGAGTCGCCAGAAAACAAAAATGACCCCAGCACGCTTCGCACTTGAGCATCATTCATATCACCTGATGCAGTCAACATGTTTTCCAACACTGAGCGGTTGGGATCTAGAGTTTCGTGCTCTTGCGCGTAATAACCAATCTTGAGCCCATGGCCAGGCTGTATTTCGCCTGTGTCTGGGGTGTCTACCCCAGCCAAAATTCGAAGCAGGGTTGTTTTGCCGGCGCCGTTTAGTCCCAGCACCACGACTTTGCTACCTCTATCAATTGCTAAATCAACATCGGTAAAAATCTCCTGCGACCCATAAACTCTGCTGAGTCCAGTTGCCATGAGCGGCGTTTTGCCACACGGTGATGGAGTTGGGAACCGAAGCTTTGCGACGCGGTCGCCTTGACGTACCTGCTCGAGTCCACCCATTAGTTTCTCAGCACGCTTATACATACTTTGTGCAGCCTTTGCCTTTGACGCTTTAGCCCGCATCCGATCCGCTTGCGCCTGAAGTACTTGAACTTGTCGCTCCGTATTTGATCGCTCCCGCTTGCGCCGGCGTTCATCTGCCTCACGAGAGTTTAGATATTCTTTCCAGCCAACATTGTAAATGTCAAGAACTTGACGGTTTGCATCTAAATAGAAGACGCGATTTACGGTGGCCTCAAGCAATTCAACATCGTGACTAATTACAACTAGACCTCCTTGATGATTCGCTAGAAAACCACGAAGCCAAACTATCGAATCAGCATCCAAGTGGTTAGTGGGTTCATCAAGTAACAAAGTCTCAGATCCACTAAATAAAATCCGCGCCAGCTCAATGCGTCGTCTCTGTCCACCCGAAAGTGTTCCCAATGTCTGCTGAAGCACCGTAGTTGTTAAGCCAACACTTGCCGCTAGAGTCGCGGCTTCACTTTCGGCCGCATAACCGCCTGCGCTCTGAAAAGATTCCTCCGCGTTGGAGTACTTGCGCATCGCTTTTTCACTTATTTTGGAATCACTTGAACTCATGTCCACTTCGGCTTGGCGCATACGACGAATGAACTCATCGAGTCCCCGAGCGCTCAGAATGCGATCCATTGCGAGAACGTCTAGGTCGCCAGTGCGCGGATCTTGCGGAAGATAACCAACTGATGCTGAGGTGGCTATGACGCCTTTAGCTGGCTGAATCTGACCCGCCAGAACCTTAGTTAAAGTCGTTTTGCCGGCGCCGTTTCGACCAACTAGACCCACGCGGTCTCCGTTGTCTACCCGAAACGTGGCCCCAGCAACGAGTAACTCAGCACCCGCGCGCAATTCAATGTCGGTTGCTTGAATCACGGCTAAAAGGTGCCTGTCTAGTTGTTGCATTAATGCAGAGGCGCAAAATAACGCCAAAACACCATCTTAACGCGGTTAATTAAAGATTAAAACCTAGCGCGCGCAACATTTCGCGACCCTCATCGGTAATCTTGTCTGGACCCCATGGTGGCATCCATACCCAGTTCAATTTGAAATCTGATACGTGGCCATCGAGTGCGGCGCGCGTTTGATCTTCAATTACATCGGTCAGTGGGCAGGCTGCTGAAGTTAGGGTCATGTCGATTGTTGCAACATTGCCATCATCAACAGTTACTGCGTAGACCAAGCCAAGATCAACTACATTGATTCCCAATTCAGGGTCAACGACATCTTTCATTAACTCGAATACATCGTCTTCTTGTAATACGTCCACGGTTACTTCTCCTTCTTCATCCCGGCCTGAATGGCCGCATCTTTCCAAGCCATCCAAGGTAATAGCGCACACTTAACTCGAGCTGGGTACTGCGCAACCCCTACTAAGGCTATGCCATCACCAAGCACTTCCTCGTTAGGTTCCTGCGTTCGCTGCAACATAGCGACTAGATGCTCGACAGCATTATCACCGTGCACAAAATCAAGATCATTTATCTGATCAAACATAATTGAAGCCGATGCTTGGCTAATTGAACAGCCTTCGTTGTTGTAGGAAACTGAGATTGTCCCATCTTCATTGCCAGAAACCCGAAGGGTAATTTCATCACCACAAGTTGGATTTACGTGATGAACTTCAGCTAGAAAGTCCTCACTAAGCCCTTTGCCATGTGGTCTCTTATAGTGATCCAGAATTATCTCTTGATACATGTTTTCGAGTTTCACAATTAAACTCCAAAGAATTTCTTGGCTGCATGTATACCTTCGATTAGCTCGTCGACATCATCGAGATCGTTGTACACATAGTAAGTCGCTCTAGTCGCAGCAACAATTCCATATCGGGCGCACACTGGCTTAGCGCAATGATGACCAACTCGAACTGCCACGCCATTCTCATCAAGAATTTGACCTACGTCGTGCGGATGTAATCCATCAAGCACAAAAGAAACTGCGGAACCTCGATCTACTAGATCCTCGGGACCAATTATGCGGATGCCAGGGATCGACTTAAGGCCAGAGATTGTCGCTTGCGTCATTTCGTGCTCATGAGCTGCAACTTTGTCCATGCCAAGTGCTCGCAGGTAATCCACTGCTGCAGATAACCCAACTGCTTGAGCCGCCATTGGAACACCTGCCTCAAAACGCTTAGGAGGAGCAGCGAAGGTAGAGCCAGACATAGTTACTACTTCGATCATGGACCCACCGGTTATAAAAGGTGGCATAACCGCTAGCAAATCAGCGCGACCCCAGAGACAACCGATACCTAGTGGGCCAAGCATTTTATGACCACTCCAAGTAAGGAAATCCACGCCAAGAGTAGAAACATCTACGCTCATGTGTGGCACGCTTTGGCAAGCGTCCAAGAGTATCAGAGCATCAACGGCGCGGGCTCGTTTAACGATTGCCGGAATGTCGTTTACGGTTCCAAGTAAGTTCGACTGATGAGTCAGCGCAACAATCTTGGTGCGCTCGTTAAAGAGTGAATCATCTGACAAATCCAAGCGACCTTCGTCGGTTAAACCAATCCAGCGAAGTACTGCCCCAGTTTTATCGCAAAGCTCCTGCCATGGCACCAAATTTGCGTGATGCTCCATCTCCGTTACAAGAATTTCATCGCCAACTTTAAGTATGAATCGTTCTGAACCCGCAGGTAGATCCTTTTTGTGTTGTGACTTTAGAGTTGCATTAAGAAACGCATACGACACTAAGTTGATAGCCTCAGTTGCGTTCTTAGTGAAAACCAAGTCATCGGCATTAGCTCCGATGAAATCAGCAATGTTTGACCTTGCGTGCTCAAACGCATCAGTTGCTTCTTCAGCAAGTTGGTGCGCACCACGATGAACCGCTGCGTTGTTATTCTCATAAAAATCGCGCTCCGCATCCAGAACTTGGTACGGCTTTTGCGAAGTTGCGCCACTATCTAGATACACCAGACGTCGGTCATTACGCACAGTGCGTTTAAGTATCGGAAAATCTGCGCGTATTGCCGCAACGTCTAATCTGCTCATGGCGCTATGCGGAAACAAACTGTGCGTAACCGTTAGCTTCGATGTCATCAGCTAATTCCGAACCACCTTCGCGAACAATTCGACCATCGTAAAACACGTGAACAAAGTCAGGCTTTACGTACTTCAAAATTCGAGTGAAGTGTGTGATTAACAAAACGCCAGTATCACCCTTTGCACAAACGCGGTTGATGCCCTCTGAAACAACGCGTAGCGCGTCCACATCTAAACCTGAATCTGTTTCATCAAGTACGGCGATTTTTGGATTGATCAATTCCATCTGCAGGATTTCAGTCCGCTTGCGCTCGCCACCAGAGAAACCTTCGTTGACATTGCGCTCAGCAAACTGTGGATCAATCTGAAGCCCAGCCATCGATTCCTTCAATTCCTTGATCCAGTGGCGAAGGTTTGGTGCTTCACCTCTGATTGCTGTGATCGAAGTGCGAAGGAAGTTAGAGATCGAAACTCCAGGTACCTCAACTGGGTACTGCATGGCCAAAAATAGACCAGCGCGAGCTCGTTCATCAACTGACATAGCAAGTACGTCTTGCCCATCAAGAGTTACTGAGCCACCCGTAATTGAATACTTTGGATGACCCGAAATTGCGTAAGCAAGTGTTGATTTGCCAGAACCGTTAGGTCCCATAAGCGCATGCACTTCGCCAGCTTTTACTGTTAAGTCAACGCCACGAAGGATGTCCTTTGGACCGTCTTCGGTAGTGACCTGAACAGTCAAACCTTTAATTTCTAATACTGACATAACTAACTCCTCGCGCTTTCGGATAGTGAAACATAAATCATTGGATCTTTTTCGTTTTCTTCGATTACAACTTTGTAAGTTTGCAGATCTGCCGTTGCTGGTGGACCTGAACGTGCACCGGTTCGTAAGTCAAATGACGACCCATGTAACCAACATTCAATCGCGCAGCCTTCGATGTCCCCTTCACTCAGTGACACTTCAGAATGCGTACAAATGTCACTAACCGCAAAAATGTCATCATCAATTTTTGCGAGCAAGATATCTTCCCCACCAACAGTAACTTTGAAGGGCTTACGGTCCTGCAAGTTAGAAATTCGAACAGCTTCAAGCATCGTTGACATTAGATATGACCGCCAAGGCGGGTCTCAATACTGTTTCGAACTCGATCGTTAATTTCAGGGACCGCAATCTGGTTAAGTAAATCCTCAAAGAAGCCACGAAGAACTAACTTACGTGCCTCTTCTTGGGTGATTCCACGTGACTGCAAGTAAAACAATTGCTCGTCATCAAAGCGACCTGTTGTGCTTGCGTGTCCAGCGCCAACAATCTCACCTGTTTCGATTTCCAAGTTTGGAACTGAGTCTGCGCGTCCACCGCCACTTAAAACCAAGTTGCGGTTGATTTCATAAGTGTCAGTGCCTACTGCGTTGGCTCGAATCAGTACATCGCCAACCCAAACAGTATGCGCATCTTCACCATCTAGCGCACCCTTGTAAACAACGTTGCTGCGGCAGTTAGCTTCACTGTGGTCAACGAATAACCGATGTTCCGCGTGCTGTCCGGCGCCTGCAAAGTAGAGACCAAAAAGCTCAGCCTGTCCGCCGGGAGCACTGTAAACAACGCTTGGCAAAATTCGAACAACTTCGCCACCCAACGATATGGAAACGTGCTTCACGGAAGAATCTCGGCCAAGCGTGATTCGGTGTTGTGCTAAGTGCACTGCCGTGTCGTCCCACTCTTGCAATGAAACAACGGTCACACTCGCGCCATCAGCTACGTTGATGTCGATGTTTCCGGCATATGTTGCGTCACCTATGTGATCAACGATTACAACGGCCTTCGCAAACTTCTCAACGTTTATGTCTAGTTGACCGTATGAAACTGCGCCTGAACCCACGACTGAAACGATGACCGACTCTTCGAGCTGGGCATTAGCCGCAATAGTTAGAGTCGAGATCGAATCAAGACTTGCCCATGCGCCAGCGGCAATCTTGTCAGTGAAACCCTGGCGCTCTGATGTCTTAGTTGCATTCAATTCAAATGTCGCTCCAGCAACCTTGTTAACTGCGATCGCCATGCCACCAGTGGCAGGTACGTCGCCTTTATGTAGGTCCCGAAGTTTTGACATCGGAGTAAAACGAAACTCTTCATCACGACTTGTTGGTGTTGGAAAATCGCTTAGAACCAACGAGCGAATCACTGGTGTGTGATCCTTCGGTGGAACTATTGCAACTTCGCGTTCAATGTGTTCGGTAACAGCGGCCATTACTAGCCAACCGCTCCTTCCATTTGAAGTTCGATTAGTCGATTAAGTTCAAGTGCGTATTCCATGGGAAGTTCACGCGCGATTGGCTCGATAAAGCCACGAACGATCATTGCCATTGCTTCTGCCTCATCAAGTCCACGAGACATTAGGTAGAACAGTTGATCTTCGGAAACCTTAGAAACCGATGCTTCATGGCCTAGTGATACGTCATCTTCACGCACATCCACGTATGGATATGTGTCAGAGCGAGAAATGTCATCCACTAGCAAAGCATCACAACGAACTGTGCTCTTACTTCCATAGCAACCTTCGAGAACCTGGACTAAGCCGCGGTAGGAAGTGCGTCCACCACCACGAGCTACAGATTTGCTGATGATTGATGAAGATGTCAGTGGCGCTGCGTGCACCATTTTGGCGCCAGCATCTTGATGTTGACCTTCGCCTGCAAAAGCAACCGAAAGTGTTTCGCCCTTGGCATGTGGTCCCTGTAGCCAAATTGCTGGGTACTTCATAGTTACTTTGGATCCGATGTTTCCATCGACCCATTCCATAGTCGCACCTTCGTGGGCAACCGCGCGCTTAGTAACTAGGTTGTAAACATTGTTAGACCAGTTTTGAATTGTGGTGTAACGGCAACGTCCACCCTTTTTAACAATGATTTCAACAACAGCTGAGTGAAGTGAATCACTGGAGTATGTCGGCGCAGTGCAGCCCTCGACATAGTGAACGTAAGCACCTTCATCAACAATGATTAAGGTCCGTTCAAACTGTCCCATGTTCTCGGTATTGATTCGGAAGTAAGCCTGCAATGGAATATCTACTTGCACACCTTTAGGTACATAAACAAATGAACCACCAGACCATACCGAGGTATTCAAAGCTGCGAACTTGTTGTCGCCTACTGGAATAATAGTGGCGAAGTATTCGCGGAACAATTCCTCGTGCTCGCGCAATGCGGTGTCAGTATCAACAAAAATGACACCCTGCTCTTCGAGATCCTCACGAATCTTGTGATAAACAACTTCAGATTCATACTGAGCCGCTACGCCACCAACAAGTCGTTGCTTTTCTGCCTCTGGGATTCCCAGGCGGTCATAGGTATTTCTAATGTCTTCTGGCAAGTCATCCCAACTTGTGGCTTGCTTCTCAGTTGAGCGTACGAAGTACTTAATGTTGTCGAAATCAATACCGGACAGGTCGCTTCCCCAGTTTGGCATTGGCTTCTTCCCAAACAAGTTGAAACCCTTTAGGCGAAGGTCAAGCATCCATTGTGGCTCATTTTTTAGGCCAGAAATGTTGCGTACAACTTCTTCGTTTATACCGCGTCGAGCAGTGCTACCTGCGTGATCACTGTCATGCCATCCGAAATCATAATTTCCGAGTGCATCCAAATGTTCCTGTTGAGTTGTCATGCGTTTTCCCTTCGGGTGTGTGGAACTAAGGTCGTGCAAACTGCATTACCTTTTGCGATCGTTGCTAACCGAGTTACGTGCACTCCAATTAGTTCCGAAAATGCTTTAGTTTCTTCTTCGCAAATTGCTGGAAATTCTGCGGCAACATCACCCATCGGGCAATTGTGCTGACAGATTTGAGTAGAGCCATGAAGTCCTGGCGTCTCAGTTGCTGCGTAGCCATCTTCGTTAAGCGCATCAATTAATGCCATTGCCCGCTCTTCGATGGTGGCTAGTGCAGAAATTTCGTTATGTCGAGCTACAAAATCTTTCGCAATTGTTGCGGCGAAGTCTCTTACTGCTGCAGAACCAGCAGTGTTATTTAAATATTTAACTGCGCTTAAACTCAAACTTTCTTGGTGCTCACCATATCTGGCGCGACCCTTTGCTGTAAGAGCAAACACACGAGATGGCCGACCACGACCGCGCTTTGAATTCAAAGCTGCTGGGCCGTATGGCGCCCGCTCGCTTGACTCCACTAGGCCTGCCAATACCAATTGATCGAACTGCTTGCGAACAGCCGCACCGGTTAAGCCCAAAATGGCTGCCACTTCGGTAGTGGTTGATGGCCCATTATTGAGCAAAGTCCGTGCTGCGGTCGCTGCTGCGGTTCCATCGAATTTCACAACTCCATAGTTGCATAAATCCCTAGGTTTTGCACCTTGAGCCACGCTGAGCACTGAAAACCCCCGTAAGCAAACAACTTCTAATTGACTTAGGGTAAGACTATGCTCCCAGAAACTGCCATAAATCAACTAAAACTTAAAACTTGGCAGCGCCGCACCTTAATCGCCAATTTGGTGGCCCAGACAGGCATCGTGCTAACCGGAGCCATAGTGAGATTAACTGCCTCGGGCTTGGGTTGTCCTACCTGGCCAGAATGTGTCGATGGATCGATTGCCCCAACGTCGGCGCAAACCGAGTCATGGCATAAATACATTGAGTTTGGTAACCGTCTTTTAACTTTTGTCCTGCTAATTATTGCGATTCTAACAATTGTTGCGATTCGACAGCTCAATAAAACTCGAGCCAAGTCCGGGTTAAGTAAGCGCAGACCGCTTACTTTTCTAGCCGTTGGATCGCTTGTCGGAATTTTTGGGCAAGCAATACTCGGTGGCATTACTGTGCTGACAGGATTGCACCCGCTAACGGTCGCTGCCCACTTCATGGTTTCGATCGGCTTAATCACCGTTGCACAAGTCTTGCTAACTAAAGCGCAAGATCCTGATGATGCACCTGTTGTCAGCCTCGTTCCAAAGTCTCTAGCAATCGGAATGCAGATCCACATTTGGTTGGCGCTGAGTTTGCTTGCGGTTGGGACATTAGTGACTGGATCTGGACCACATGCAGGTGACACTGCGGATATAGTTCGACTTGGTTTCGATGAACGCACTATTTCTGCAATTCACGCTGACTTTGTTTTCTTGTTCGTTGGTTTAACCGTTGGTCTATTGATTGCCCTTACCGCAACTCGTGCTGATGCAAAAATTATCCGCCTAGCCTGGATCGTATTGGCCATTTGTATTGTCCAAGGAATCATTGGGTACACCCAATATTTCACAGGTTTGCCATGGGCGTTAGTTGCAGTACACGTTCTTGGCGCTTGCCTACTTTGGATAGCAACAGTTCGCTTTTATTTATCGCGAAACTTGCGAGGCGTTAGTTAAGAAACGGATCTATTCCGATTGCCAAAAAAATTAGTGACAAGTAAGTAATGGACCAGTGAAATAACTTCATTGGTTTCAAGTCGTCATGCTCTTTGCGTACTCGCGCTCGTAAGGCGTAGGCCTCATAAATAAATAGTGCCCCGAAAATTACTGCGCTCGCACTGTAGACCCAATTCATGTCTGCAATCGGAATTAGTAGCAACGTTATTCCAACCATTGCCCAGGAGTAATAAATGATCTGTCTAGCGACAACAGCGGGTGCCTGCTCTACTGGCAACATTGGAATCCCAGCAGCTGCGTAATCATCTTTATACCGCAGCGCTAGTGGCCAATAATGTGGCGGCGTCCAAAAGAAAACAATCAGGAACAAAATTACTGGCGCCCATGACAGGGATCCTGTTACTGCGCTCCAGCCAATAAGTACTGGCATGCATCCCGCTGCCCCACCCCACACAATATTTTGCGAGGTGCGCCGTTTAAGTAACAGCGTGTAACCAATGACATAAAACGCGATCGCGATAAAAGCCAAAAAGGCACTTAAGTAATTCACAGTTAGCGCCAGTGTCAAAACTGAGATTAACGACAGAATAATTCCAAAAATTACGGTATTTCGACCACTGATTTGACCGGTCGCTGATGGACGGTGAGCAGTTCGTTGCATTAGGGCATCGATGTCACGATCTAAATAACAATTCAGGACGTTTGCGCCACCTGCTGCCAGGGTTCCGCCAAGCAAAGTCCAGGAAACTCGTGACCAACTGGGGAAACCGCCAGCAGCCAAAAACATTGTTGGAATCGTTGTGACCAGCAGTAATTCGATTATTCGCGGTTTAGTCAAAGCTAAGTAGGACCGCCATGTTGGGCTTACGAAATTGGGTTGCGCACTGGCTGGTTGATCAAAATCAGTGAGACGCGAAGACACATAATCAGCCTACCTGCGCCTATTGCTTGTCGCGAACGGCCAGTAGATAGCCTTAACTGGTGAATGATTTCATCTGGTCCGAACGCGACGATCAAGCCGTAGTTTCTGCTCGTGTGCTAGCTATGGACAGTGTGCAAAAAGTAGGAAATGGGCATCCAGGAACTGCCATGAGTTTGGCTCCGATGGCGTACTTGCTCTTCCAAAAATGGCTCCGGCATGATCCAACCGATCCAACATGGCAAGGCCGGGATCGTTTCGTACTTTCAAATGGTCACAGCAGCATTACCCTCTACATTCAATTATTTTTAAGTGGCTATGGCCTTGAACTTGCTGACTTAAAGTCCTTTCGTACTTGGGAAAGTTCGACTCCTGGCCATCCAGAATTTGGTCACACCCAAGGCGTGGAAGCAACTACTGGACCACTTGGTACTGGTCTTGCAACCGCAGTTGGCATGGCCATGGACGCGCGCTACGTTCGCAATTTGCTTGATCCCGCTGCGCCTGCTGGCTCAAGTATTTTTGATCATCGGATTTGGGTAATCGCAGGCGATGGCTGCTTACAAGAAGGCGTGACATCGGAAGCTTCCTCGCTTGCAGGACATCAACAACTTGGAAACTTGGTGGTGCTTTATGACGATAATCACATCAGCATCGAGGGCGACACCGAAGTTTCCTTCACTGAGGATGTCCTAGCGCGCTACCGCGCATACGGATGGAATGTGTTGCATGTTGACATGCAAAGCGATGGAAGTATCGATGTACACGCATTGGATAGTGCGATAAGTGAAGCAGTGAGTCAACGTGGCAGGCCAACACTCGTGCGCGTGCGAAATATCATTGGCTGGCCAGCGCCAAATTTGCAGAACACTGGAAAGATTCACGGTTCCGCACTAGGCGAAGCCGAGGTTGCTGCGACGAAGGAAATCCTTGGCGTAGACCCCTCTGCCAGTTTTCAAATCTCTGATGCCTTGCTCGCTCACACTCGAAAAGTTTCCCAGCGTGGAGTTGCTGTTCACAATGAATGGATCAGCGACCTAGCAAGTTGGTCGAAAGCGAATCCCGATGCCGCAAAACTTTACGATCGCCTCTTAGCGCGTGAGTTACCGAATGATTGGCACACTTGTATTCCACGTTTCGAGCCTGGATCATCGATAGCTACTCGGAAAGCCTCCGGTGACACCATCAATGCCATCGCTGCCGTTTTACCTGAACTTTGGGGTGGCTCCGCTGACTTAGGTGATAGCAACCTGACTTCAATTGAACATGGAAACTCATTTCTGCCCAGCGATAGCGCAATGCCAAACGCAAATCCCGGCGGTCGGATCATTCATTATGGAATTCGCGAGTTCGCAATGGCGTGCGCCATGAATGGCATGGCACTGGGCGGTATCACTCGACCATTTGCTGGTACATTCCTAGTCTTTAGTGATTTCATGCGCGGAGCTGTTCGCTTATCGGCACTGATGAATATTCCAGCCACATACGTCTGGACACATGACTCAATCGGATTAGGTGAAGATGGCCCGACTCATCAACCAGTTGAGCATCTTTGGGCTCTGCGCGCGATACCAAATTTGCATGTGATCAGACCAGCTGATGCGAATGAAACGGCAACTGCCTGGCGTTTAATTTTGGAAGCCAACCACCCAGCGGGTATTTGTCTATCTCGCCAAAACTTGCCAGTGATTGCAAGTGATGCCACGAGTGATGTTTCCAAAGTTGGTAAAGGCGCATACGTAATATCGGAAAGTTCCGGCGACATTGGCGTAATTTTGATTGCTACTGGTTCCGAAGTGTCATTGGCTCTAGCTGCGCAAGCCACACTAGAAAGTAGCGGGGTTTCAACTCGAGTTGTATCTGCGCCTTGCTTGGAATGGTTTGATAATCAAAGCGCTGACTATCGCGAATCCGTTTTACCTAGCAAGGTCACGGCGCGCATATCGATCGAGGCTGGAATTTCGCAAGGCTGGTGGAAATACGTGGGCTCGGCAGGTAGGTGCATTAGCTTAGAACATTACGGAGCATCTGCCGGAGCAGAAAAACTGTATGAAGAGTTTGGTATTACCAGCGAAGCAATCGTTGTTGCAGCGCAAGAAATCCTTAACTAGATTTTTTTTTACCGCGTAAGTTTGCAAGTGCCTCATCAAGAATGCCTTTTCCGTCTTTGTTGTTGCGACGTTCTTTTACATAAGCTAAGTGAGTTTTGTATGGTTCGGTCTTTGCCAGCACTGGCGGATTTTCTTTATCAGTTCCAGCTGGTAAGCCACATTTTGGGCAATCCCATTCTTCGGGCAGATCAGCATCGTGGGCAAAACTTGGTGTGGTCTCATGGCCTGCGGCGCAATAAAACGGCAAGTAGATCCGGGGAGCTGCTTCCCCGCGAACGGCTTCACCCATTGGGCCCGCTCCAACACGACTTCCGCGAATTGCACTACCACTAGCCATGTTTTACTCCTAAATTACTTACACTGATTTTAATAACAGACCTAAACCAACAATCGCAGCAGTCCAAATCAGGGCTAGTGCAATCGTGATTCGATCAAGATTTCTTTCGGCAACTGAAGATCCACCTAGAGATGAACTCATGCCGCCACCAAATAGATCAGATAGCCCGCCACCTTTGCCTTTGTGAAGCAAAACCAAAGCGATGAGTAACAAACTAGTTATTGCTAGAAGCACCTGAAAAGCTGCAATCATGAGTCACCTTCTAGAACTTCGGATAAGTCCATTCTACGGGTGCATCCGATAGCGACAAACCGACACGAATTCGTCTGGATCCAAAGACGCGCCGCCTACTAACCCGCCGTCAATATCGACTTCTTTCATTAGAGCAGCGACATTTTCCGCCTTCATGGAGCCGCCATAGAGAACTCGGACTTGATCCGCAGCGGAGCCATGTGTCTCACGAATTCGGCTTCGAATCGCGCCACATACTTCCTGGGCATCACTTGGGGTTGCTACCTCCCCAGTTCCAATGGCCCAAATTGGTTCGTACGCAATTACCAGGTTTGCTACGTCAGCCGACGCAACGCCAGTCAAGGCCATGTCCAATTGGGCCAGAGTGAAAGCAACTTGCTCCCCTGCCTTCCTTGTCTCCAAGCCTTCCCCAACACACAAGATTGGAGTTAGGCCACTACGAAGCGCAGCCTGCACTTTGAGATTAACTTTTGGGTCATCCTCACCATGATTAGCACGACGTTCCGAGTGACCAACAATTACGAAAGTGCAACCAAGTTTTGCCAGCATTGGTCCACTTACTTCGCCAGTGAACGCACCCTTATCCGCAGTGGATAAATCTTGCCCACCGTATTTAAGCGCGATCTTGTCGCCATCTACCAAAGTTTGCACTGAACGAATATCAGTGAACGGTGGAATGACTGCTATTTCAAGTGCTGCGAAATCTTCGGCAGTAAATGTGTAAGCCAACTTTTGCACTAAAGCGATGGATTCAATGTGGTTTAGATTCATTTTCCAATTGCCAGCCATTAACGGGGTGCGCGCCATTTAGTTGTCCTCCAGGACTGTAATACCCGGCAATTTTTTGCCTTCGAGAAATTCTAAACTGGCGCCGCCGCCAGTGGAGACATGTGAAAATTGTGAATCTGCTATTCCAAACAATCGAATGGCTGCTGCCGAGTCGCCGCCACCTACGACAGTCATCGCACCAACTTTGGTAATAGCCAAAGCTAATGATTTTGTGCCAGTTGCAAACGCTGGCATTTCAAAAACTCCCATAGGTCCGTTCCAGATAATAGTTTTCGCATCTGAAATCTTGGCTACAAACTCGGTAATGGATTGTGGGCCAATGTCCAGACCCATCCAGCCATCTGGGATGTGATCGACCGAAACAACATCCGTGTTTGCATCTGGAGCAAATTTATCCGCGACTACAACATCAACGGGCAAGACAATGTCCACTCCTTGTTTTTTTGCCGTTGCTAAAATTGCCTTTACATTATCAATTTGCTCAACTTCAAGAAGTGAGCTTCCCACTGACTTACCCTGCGCAGCTAAGAAAGTGAAACACATGCCACCACCGACCATCAATCTATCTACACTTTGAATTAGATTTTCGATCACTTTAAGTTTGTCACTGACTTTGGAGCCACCCAAGATCACAACATATGGTCGCTCTGGGCTGTTCAACACTTTATTAAATACCGTGACTTCGCCATGCACCAGTAATCCAGCCGCGCTTGGCAAAGCCTGCGCTAGTTCAGTAACTGATGCTTGTGCGCGGTGAACCACACCAAATCCATCGCTTACGAACAAGTCACCCATGCCTGCCCAACAATTTGCCAACTCAGCGCGTTCACTCCTGTCCTTACTAGTTTCGCGCGGATCAAATCTCACATTTTCTAACATGGCAACGCTGCCGTTGGTTAAACCAGAAATGGTTGCCTGAGCACTAGCTCCGCAGACATCACTTGCTAACGCAACGTCACACTTGAGTATTTCGCCTAATCGAATTGCAACTGGCGCTAACGAAAACTTTGTATCTGCTGAGCCTTCTGGTCTACCAAGATGTGCCAGCAAAACTATCCGGGCGCCGCGGCCTCGTAAGTTTTCAATTGTCCGGATACTCGCTCTAATGCGACCATCGTCGGTTATCTGACCTTGTTCGAGTGGAATATTGAAGTCAACCCGGACAAAAACAACTTTGCCAGTTACCTCTAAATCTTCAATCCCACGAATTTGCATACCCTAAAGTTTTGATCCTACGAACTTTGTAATGTCAACGAGACGATTTGAGTAACCCCACTCATTGTCATACCAACCAACAACTTTCACGGTATTGCCCATGGCAATCGTTAGAGAGGCATCAAAAATACAAGAAGCTGGATCAGTAACTATGTCAGAGGACACAATTGGATCTTCGGTGTAACTCAAGTAACCCTTGAGTGCGCCGTTAGCTGCAGCTTTTACAACTTCGTTCACTTCTTCTTTAGTCACTGATTTCTTTAACACCGCTGTTAAGTCGGTCGCAGAACCTGTTGGGACTGGTACGCGCATGGCATAACCATCTAACTTGCCCTTTAGTTCTGGCATTACTAAACCAATTGCTTTTGCTGCGCCAGTAGTTGTTGGGATTAAATTCGTCGCGGCGGCGCGTGATCGGCGCAAGTCGGGATGTGGAAAATCTAAGATGACCTGGTCATTTGTGTACGCATGAATAGTCGTCATCAAGCCATGATCAATGCCGAATGCATCATGAATTGCTTTTGCCATTGGAGCAAGACAGTTTGTGGTGCAAGACGCATTTGAAATTACGTGATGATTTGCAGCATCATAAGTATCGTGGTTAACTCCCATTACGATCGTCACGTCTTCATTGCTTGCAGGCGCGGAGATAATAACTTTTTTAGCGCCGGCAGAGATATGAGCGGCTGCCTTAGTTGCATCTGTGAAATGTCCCGTTGATTCGATGACAATGTCTGCGCCCAAGTCTCCCCAAGGCAAAGCTGCGGGATCTCGCTCCGAAGTTACTGTGATGGTTTTACCCGCCACGATTATTGAACTATCTGTGAAATTTACTTCTTTACCAAGACGGCCCAAAATGGAGTCGTATTTAAGTAAGTGAGCAAGTGTCTTATTGTCGGTTAGATCGTTAATACCGACTATTTCAATGTCAGCGCCAGTTGCTGCGATTGCCCGAAAGAAATTACGACCAATCCGGCCAAAACCATTAATACCAACTCGTACAGTCATAATGAATCTCCCCTAAGCATTTCAGATTTCGAGTTAAGACATTTGGCCAGTAGTGCCAAAGGTATTTGTAATTATTGCTCGAGCATATCAGCGGTAAGACCCGCTTCAGTGTTAGGCATACCCATGTCAGATGCTCGCTTATCTGCCATTGCCAACAACCTACGAATTCGCCCAGCAATTGCGTCTTTAGTCATAGGTGGATCTCCAAGCGCGCCAAGTTCTTCCAAACTTGCCTGCTGGTGCGTTACTCGTAATTGTCCAGCTTCCAGCAAATGTGTTGGAATCTCATCACCCAGAATTTCAATAGCTCGAGCCGCTCGGGCACCTGCTGCAACTGCGGCTCGCGCCGAACGCCGAAGGTTTGCATCGTCAAAATTTGCTAAGCGATTAGCAGTTGCTCGTACTTCACGACGCATTCGGCGCTCTTCCCACGCCAAAACGGATTCATGAGCTCCAATCCGTGTCAACAACGCTCCGATTGCATCGCCATCACGAATCACGACTCGATCAACGCCACGAACCTCGCGAGCTTTTGCCACAATTCCTAGACGACGGGCACTTCCAACGAGAGCTAACGCAGCCTCGGGTCCTGGACAAGTTATTTCAAGTGATGAGGAGCGACCTGGTTCCGTCAATGATCCGTGTGCTAAAAACGCGCCACGCCATGCTGCTTCGGCATCGCACAAACTGGCCGAAACTATGTGCGGAGGTAACCCACGAATTGGCCGGCCACCACCATCGACGAGTCCCGCTTGTTTAGCTAAATTTTCGCCTTCATTTGCTACCCGCACTAGGTAACGGCTGCCTTTACGGATACCTGCGCCCGATAAGACTGAAACTTCACTCTCGTGACCGAAAATTTCAGCTAAGTCTTTACGCAATCGACGAGCAGCTTGTCCAGTATCAAGTTCTGCTTCTACAACGATTTTTCCACTGACGATATGCAAACCACCAGCAAAACGAAGTAGCGCCGAAACTTCGGCTTTACGGCAACATTTTTTAGTTATCGGTAGTCGACTTAATTCGTCCTTAACTGCCGCTGTCATTGCCATGAGTCAATCCTGCCATGAGCAAATATTGAAGCGAACGCCGAGGCTAACTCAGCGGGAGAATGTTGATCACTGGCGCCCTGCTTGTTTGCAACGCTAGCCCACTCAATTCGGGCCCCCGCAACTTTGGCAATTCGTTCTAATTCTGGTGTGTCTGCAACATGATCTGGGTCCGCTACGACCACGTCGACCCGAAAATTGGGGTAACTCGTTGCTAAAACCTCCAAGTAACGAGTTGCGCTGTAGCCATCGGTCTCACCTACTTGTGGGCGAAGATTCAGCGTCAAAATTCGCATCGCTCTGGTCTCGTGTAGGGCCTGTGACATTGCAGGAACTTGGAAGTGTGTCAACACACTGGTGTACCAAGATCCTGGACCGAGAACCAGCGCATCTGCGCTGCGGACTGCCGCAATTGCCTGCTGGCAAACCGCTGGGTTCAGAGGCTGTAGCCCAATACTTTGAATCTCATGCGCAGTTGTTGCAACTTGAACTTGACCACGCACTTCTTGGATCTCGCCTAGTTTTGTTTTAACCTGCGCAACGATTTCAAGTGGCTCAATACAAAGTGGTAGAACTTTTCCTTTAGCGTCCAAGAGCCGCGCTACCCAGTCAAGGCCAGCGACTACGTCACCAGTTTCTTCCCACAATGCGGTTATCAATAAGTTTCCAAGTGAGTGGCCATTCAATTGTCCGCTTGAAGCAAACCTATGTTGCAACACTCGGGCCCAAGTAGAGCCCCAGTCATCATCACCACAAAGCGCAGCTAATGCCATTCGCAAATCACCAGGCGGCACAACGCCAAATTCATCTCTTAGTCGCCCGCTGCTACCACCGTCATCACTAACGCCAACTACTGCTGTCAGGTGCGGAGTTACTCTGCGAAGTGCCTGCAAACTGGCAGAAAGCCCATGCCCGCCACCGAGTGCAACAACGACTGGTTGCCGCTGTGGTGCAACTGACATCTACTCGCGTCCCAAATCTCGGTGCACGACTCGAACTTCAACACCACTTTTAACAAGTCGCGCTGACAAGTTTTCTGCCATGGCGACACTTCGATGCTTACCACCGGTACAACCCATGGCAATAGTTAAGAATCGTTTACCTTCACGCAGGTAACCATCTTCAACCATGTCAAGAAGGTCAGCATACTTTGTTAGAAATTCTTGAGCAGTTGGAAAACCTACGACGTAATCGTTAACTGGTGCATCTAGTCCAGTTAACTCCGTTAGTTCCGGATCCCAATAAGGATTTGGCAAGAATCGCATGTCCGCAACTAAGTCGGCATCAACCGGAATTCCGTACTTAAATCCAAATGACATGATCGTTACTCGAAGTGCGTAGTGTTCATCATCGCCAAATGCGTTTTCAATCGACCGTCTTAGTTCATGAACATTTAAATTACTTGTATCAATTACAATGTCAGCATCCGCTCGCAGATCACGCAGTAGTTCGCGCTCGCGTTGCACTGCTCCTAACAAACTGTCATCACGTTGTAACGGGTGCGGTCGGCGTGATGATTCATACCTGCGAACTAGCGCTTCATCTCCGGCCTCTAAGAACAGAACTCGCAAGTCATGCCCAGCGGATTTAATGATGGAAAGTGATTCGCGAAGTTCATCAAAGAGTTGACCACCTCGCACATCAGCAACGAGTGCTACTTTATGGGATCCCGTGCGCTGCAATACGTAATCCACGACATTGATCATCAGAGTCGGTGGCAAGTTATCTACTACGAACCAGCCCATGTCCTCTAAAGCTCGGGTCGCGGTAGAGCGACCTGCCCCAGACATACCGGTAACCAATATGACGTCGATTGATGTCTGCTTATCGATTTGCTCACTCACGATTCAATTATCTCGCCAGTTGCAGTGTTCACAGACATTACCTCGCCATTGGACTCACTTAAAAACTGCCAGATCTGCGCGGCTTGGATTGGTCCTATACCTGCAACTGTGGCTAGTTCCTCAACGTTGGCCTGAGCAACATTTTTAAGTGATCCAAAATGTGCTAGCAGCGCTTTCTTCTTCACTGGGCCCAAGCCTGGAACGTCATCTAAGGCACTGTCCACCATTCCTTTGGAACGTCGGTTGCGATGCAGCGTGATTGCAAATCTATGTGCCTCGTCTCGCACCCGTTGTAGCATAAATAACGCCTCACTATTGCGCGGTAAAATTACTGGATACGTAGTGCCAGGGCGCCAAATTTCCTCCATACGTTTCGCAAGGCCAATGACATGCATGTTCCCTACTCCACTTGCCTCAAGTGCTTTTGCCGCAGCATTTACTTGCGGCAAGCCGCCATCAATCACCAATAGATTTGGCCGATACGGCCTCAGTTCCTCATGCTCTTTAAATCTACGAGTAACCACTTGTGCGATAGAGGCGGTATCGTCACGCGGATCTGTAATTATGAATTGCCGGTAATCCTTCTTTCGCGCAATTCCATCCTCAAATACAACTAAGGAGGCAACGACATTTGTCCCCGAAATATGCGAGACGTCAATACATTCAATTCGAAGCGGAGCATCGGGCAATCCGAGCGCAACCTGTATTTCAGCCAGTGCTTTACTTCGAGTAACAAGATCTGCAGATCGTTTAGTTTTATGGATAGCCAACGCCCCACCAGCATTAGCTATTACGGTCTCCATCAAAATTCTTTTATCCCCACGCACTGGAACTCGCACGCTGATCTGCGCTTCCCGGATGTCGCCTAACAAAAGCGCCAAGCTAGATGCACTTTCTGGCTCATGACTTACCAAAACTTCAACCGGGATCTCTTCCTTTGTTGCTGCGGCATAAATATGCATCAAAGCATCAGTCATTAAGGATTCACTTGTTGCTTCAACCGCATTTTCCATAATGAAGCCTCGTTGCCCAACTATGCGGCCGCCGCGAACTGAAAAAACTTGTACTGCAGATTGCAAATCATCATGGACTAAACCAACAACATCGGCATAAGTGTCATCGGGTAAAACTACGACGCTCTTTTCGAGTACTCGCTCAAGAGCTGCAAGATCATCTCTTAGAACCGAAGCCTGCTCATAATCTTGAGCCTGTGAAGCCAGCTTCATTCGAGTCGATATGTCAGTAATGATTGCCTTGGAATTACCGGACATGAAAGACATAAATTCTTTGACCAACTCACGATGATCTGGTGCGGAGATTTTTCCAACGCAAGGTGCACTGCATCTGTCTATGTGCGCAAGCAGACAAGGTCTACCTGCTGCCTTTGCATTTCGAAACACACCAGCCGTGCAACTTCGCACTGGAAACACTCGCAGCAAGTGATCTAGGGAATCGCGAATTGCCCACGCTTGAACATAAGGTCCAAAATAAGTGTTGCCTTTGCGCTTATCACCTCGATAGACATAGGCACGAGGAAATTCTTCCGCTGTTGAAAGTGCTAAGTATGGATAGCTTTTGTCGTCGCGATATCTAACATTAAAATTAGGATCAAATTCCTTGATCCACGCATATTCAAGTTGTAGGGCTTCAGTTTCCGTGCGAACCATAACCCAATCCACGGATGTCGCAGTATTGACCATAGTTTGAGTTCGTGGATGCAGGTCATTTCCAAAGTATGAATTTAATCGACTTCGCAGATTCTTTGCCTTGCCAACATAAATCACGCGTTCTTGCGCATCTCGCCAACGGTAAACGCCTGGACCTACTGGGATGTCCTTCGGTTTCTCTGATGACTGCACAGCAGTTACTTACTTGCGGACTTTCCAGCCGCGAGAAGGGGTTTCAAAAATGTCGCAGTATGACTGGTTTTATGTTTTGAAATTTCTTCAGGGGTGCCCGACACGACAACCTTGCCACCGCCTGAACCGCCCTCTGGACCCATGTCGATAACCCAGTCGGCAGTTTTAATGACATCCAAATTATGCTCAATCACAATCACGGTATTTCCTTTATCCACCAGAGAGTGCAAAACAATTAGCAATTTACGAACGTCTTCGAAGTGCAACCCTGTTGTTGGTTCATCGAGCACATAAACAGTGCGACCAGTTGAACGCTTTTGCAATTCTGAAGAAAGTTTTACGCGCTGCGCTTCCCCACCACTAAGTGTCGTTGCGGGTTGACCAAGTCGAACGTAGCCCAAGCCAACATCAACTAAAGTCTGCAGATGGCGAGCAATCGCAGGAATACTCGCAAAGAAGGCTAGTCCTTCCTCAACTGGCATGTTAAGTACATCTGCGATGGTTTTATTTTTGTAATGAACTTCCAAGGTTTCTCGGTTATACCGAGCGCCATGACAAACTTCGCACGGTACGTAAACATCCGGCAGGAAGTTCATTTCAATTTTTAAGGTGCCATCTCCTGAGCAGGATTCACAGCGCCCACCCTTTACGTTGAATGAAAATCTACCTTGCTGATAACCGCGCATTTTAGCTTCTGGAGTCTCTGCAAATAGTTTTCGTACATGATCAAATACGCCAGTGTAAGTTGCAGGATTTGAACGAGGCGTACGACCGATAGGACTCTGGTCAACGTGGACCACCTTATCGAGTTGATCAACACCTTCAATTTTCTTGTGCCGACCTGGTACGGTGCGCGCGCCATTTAAATCTCGAGCTAATACGTTGAACAGCACATCATTTATTAGTGTGGACTTTCCAGATCCAGATACTCCAGTGATAGCTGCAAAAACCCCAAGAGGGATTTCCACCGTTACATCAGACAAATTATGTTCGCTCGCATTGAATATCTTGAGTTTACGACTTGGATCTACTGGCCTTCGTGAAACCGGAACTTCAATCTTGCGCTTACCTGACAAATATTGCCCAGTAATTGATTCTTTCGTTTTGATCAGCTTTTCGTATGAACCACTTGAAACTACAAAGCCACCGTGTTCACCTGCGCCCGGGCCAATGTCCACAATCCAATCCGCCGTTCGAATTGTGTCCTCGTCATGCTCAACAACAATCAATGTGTTACCTAAATCGCGTAACCGAAGCAGAGTTTCAATCAGTCGGTGATTGTCACGTTGATGCAATCCAATACTTGGTTCATCGAGTACATAAAGCACACCAGTTAATCCGCTGCCAATTTGAGTAGCCAGGCGAATTCGTTGCGCCTCCCCGCCAGCTAAGGAACCAGCAGAGCGCTCTAACGAAAGATAGTGCAAGCCAACGTCAATCAGGAACGCTAAGCGCTCGTTAACTTCCTTTAAAACCCGATCAGCAATCGCACGCTCGCGAGGAGAGAGTTCTAGTTTCTTTAAGAATTCCGCGCACTCACCTATTGGTAATTCCGCAATCTGAGCAATGCTTTTCCCGTTCAAAGTCACGGCTAACGAAAGTGGCTTTAACCGAGCACCATTACAAGCTGGGCAGGGAACTTCCCGCATGTAACCCTCTAGCTTTTCTCGACTGGAATCACTTTCTGATTCCTGATGCTTACGTTCGATGTACTGAATCACACCTTCGAAGCCAGTTGAGTAAGTGCGTTGGCGGCCGTAACGATTTTTATACTTAACTTGGACTTCATGATCATTGCCGTGAAGTAATGCATTGCGCGCTTTAACCGGAAGTTTTTTCCACGGCACATCAAGGGCAAATTCAAGCTCTTTGGAAAGTCCCTTGGTTAACCTGAAAAAGTAATCGAATATGTGTCCAGATGCCCAAGGGTCGATTGCTCCCTCTTCCAGCGTCAAATCTGAATTTGGAATTACTAAGTCAACATCAACTTCCATTTTGTTTCCGAGACCAGCACATTCTGGGCAAGCACCAAATGGCGAGTTGAACGAAAATGACCTTGGCTCAAGCTCTTCAAATTGATTGCCATCGAAAAGACAAACTAGGTGCTCACTAAACATTCTTTCCCGGTCAGGATCACCTTCAGGCAGATCGACAAACTCAAGTGTGACCAGCCCGCTAGAAAGGCGAAGCGCAGTTTCAACACTGTCCGTTAATCGACGCACTGCATCAGGCTTAACGGCAAGGCGATCAACGACGACTTCAATTGTGTGCTTTTCTTGCTTTTTTAGAACTGGCGGTTCTTCTAGCGGATAAACCACACCATCTATTCGCGCGCGCGCAAATCCTTGTGATTGCAAACTCCGAAACAGCTCCGCGTATTCGCCTTTACGTTCACGTACTACTGGGGCAAGCAACTGAAATCTGGTACCAGTCTTAATTTCCAAAATTCGGTCCACAATTTGTTGTGGTGACTGGCGGGCAATTGCCCGACCGCAGTTTGGGCAGTGTGGCCTACCCGCGCGAGCGAACAGGAGTCGCAAATAATCGTAAACTTCGGTAATCGTGCCAACTGTTGACCGAGGATTTCGGTTTGTTGATTTCTGGTCAATTGAAACGGCCGGCGAGAGTCCTTCGATGAAGTCAACATCTGGCTTGTCCATTTGCCCAAGGAACTGACGAGCATATGCTGAAAGCGACTCTACATAACGACGTTGACCCTCAGCGAAAATGGTGTCAAAAGCGAGCGATGATTTGCCTGAGCCTGATAAGCCAGTGAAAACAATTAGGGCATCTCTGGGCAAATCGATGTTTATGTCTTTAAGGTTGTGCTCTCTAGCTCCACGAACAATTAACTGGTCAACCACGCCTCTATGTTAGTCGGCTGACTCATTCGGCGCATCGGTAAGCCGTCCAGCATGCGCACGCGCAGCTGGATCTTTACGCACCTTGATGATGCTGGCTACCGTTGCAAGTGTAAGAATGCCAGCGATAACCGCAAGTGAAAGTGGCGTCGAAATTTTAGGAATCGCATCCACCTGTTCGTGACCAAATAGCAGGATCAACTTTATGCCGATAAATACCAAGATGGCGGATAGCCCAAGTGATAGGTACACAAGTTTGTCGAGCAAGCCTTTGACCAAGAAAAACAAAGCCCGCAATCCAAGCAGCGCAAAAGCATTTGCCGAAAAGACCAGGAATGGCTCCTTAGTTACTCCAAATGTTGCGGGGATGGAGTCCAAGGCAAATAGCAAGTCAGTACTCGCAATGGCAATCATCACCAGAAGCATTGGGGTGCCGTAGCGTTTTCCAGCAACGCGAACCGTCAACCTTGTTCCGTGATATTCATCGGTAATTGGAACCACTTTACGAATTCTCCGGATGATCGCGTTCTCGCCTGGATCTGGATCTTCATCCCAGTGCTTGAAGAGGCTGTAGCCAGTCCAAATAAGAATCGCACCAAAAATAACGAAAGTGAAGGCAAAGGCTTCGATAGCTGCAGCGCCAATTGCAATGAAAATTCCTCTAAACACAAGTGCGAGCAATACTCCAACTAACAAAACGCGCTGATGGAAAATGCTCGGTACGGCAAACTGGGCCAGAATAATTACAAAAACAAAAAGGTTATCGACCGATAAGGACTTCTCGACAAGATACGCCGCGAAATACTCCGTGCCGAAAGTTGATCCATATCTTTGCCATACCCAAACACCAAAAGCAATTGCAATGCCAATGTAAAAAATCGAAAATGCTACTGCTTCCTTGAACATTACATCGTGTGGTTTGCGGCTAACTGTCACGAAATCCAGGATTATGAGCCCAGCGATAATTCCGATTAGTGCGAGCCATAACTCTAAACTGACGCTCATGTAAATAGTTCCTTAAGTTAATGAATCTTCATCAGGTATCAGCTCAAGAGCCTCACCGCGATGTTCGATAGATTCTGTCGTTATTTGGGCAACCTCAGATTGCAATGCTAGCGATGGATCACGCTTAACTGCAGTAAGGCTCGTGACAACTGTTACCCCTAAAGTAAACAGGATAAACATCAAAGATTGTGCAATGGTCACGTGCGGCACGGCTAAATCTGTCGTACCGTCAAGTGCCTCTAGGAATAGCTTTATGGCAATGAAGCCAAGAATAATCGCTAGACCCTTTGCTAGGAAGATGATTTTGCCAAGCAAGCCATCTAGCAGGAAGTACAGCTGACGTAACCCCATTAAGGCAAATGCATTGGCCGCAAAAACTAAATATGGTTCTTTAGTAAGGCCAAAAACTGCTGGAATCGAGTCCAAAGCAAATAGTAGGTCTGTAGTGCCGATCGCCAAAATTACAAGAAATAACGGCGTGATGTGTCGTTGCCCCGAAATCTTTACCGTTGCCTTAGTTCCGACATACTCGCGCGAAGTTGGGATATATTTCTCAGTTAGTCTGACGAGACCATTTCCTTCCAGATCTCGCTCCTCGCCATGAGATCGCCAAACTGATATCGCGGTGTAAAGCAAGAAGGCTGAAAATACGAAAAAGGTCGCACTAAATCGTGAGATTGCTGCAGCACCCACCACGATAAGGACGCCACGTAAAACTATGGCAAGTGCCACACCGATAAGTAACACTCGGTGCTTCAAGGCTTCTGGAACAGCGAAGGATGAGATTAAAACTATGAATACAAATAAATTGTCCACTGACAAGCTGTATTCGGTTATCCAGCCCGCTAGAAATTGTTGTCCATATTCGGCGCCAAAATAGTTCCAAACGAAAACCGCAAAGACTAGCGCGCCAATAATGTAAGCCACCACCCATCGTGCGGCTTGCTTTGGTCCAAACACATGTGGCCGGGCATCCACCACGACGAAATCCAGAATGAAGGCTCCTGCCAAAATTCCAAATGTGATTGCCCAGACAAGGGGCGTTACTTCCATTGCTACATCTTATCTAGGCGTGGCCAGCAAGCATTCATGCATAGCCAGCGAATATCTATGCGTGGCCAGCCAGGGTCATCTGTCGTAACTCTTTCTTCAGTTCTGAGATTTCATCTCGTAATCTTGCAGCGAGCTCGAATTGCAATTCACTAGCTGCAGTATGCATTTGTTCACTTAGTTGATCGATTAGATCCCCTAGGTCCCGCGCCGGAATGCTTCTTAGATTTTGTCTAACTGAGGTTGGAACCCGCATGCCAGATTTTTGATTAGCCATGAAATCTTCAGTGTCATCGTCTTCACGCGAAATTAGGTCTGTGATGTCAGCGATCTTCTTGCGTAATGGCTGTGGATCTAATCCGTGTTCTAAATTGTAAGCAACTTGTTTTTCGCGGCGACGATTCGTCTCATCAATCGCTACCCTCATTGAGTCTGTAATTTTGTCTGCATACATATGCACTTCACCAGAGACATTTCGAGCTGCACGACCAATAGTCTGAATCAAGCTTCTATGGCTACGGAGGAAGCCCTCTTTGTCTGCGTCAAGTATCGACACCAGCGAGACCTCAGGTAAATCTAATCCTTCTCGTAGCAGGTTGATACCAATCAACACGTCATATTCGCCTAATCGCAGTTCACGAAGGAGTTCCACCCGGCGCAAAGTATCGATTTCAGAATGCAGGTATCTAACTCGGATACCTTGTTCCAGCAAATAGTCTGTTAAATCTTCAGACATCTTTTTAGTTAGTGTCGTTACCAATACTCGAGTGCCGTTAGCTGCGCGAATCCGAATCTCATGAATCAAATCATCAATTTGACCCTTAGTTGGTTTCACTATGATTTCCGGGTCAACTAACCCAGTTGGGCGGATAACTTGTTCGACCACATCATCTTCTACTACCCCAAGTTCATACTTACCCGGAGTTGCTGACAGGTAAACGGTTTGCCCAACTCGATCTAGGAACTCAGGCCACTTCAACGGACGATTATCCATTGCGCTAGGAAGTCTGAAGCCGTGTTCAACGAGTGTGCGCTTACGAGATGCATCGCCTTCGTACATTGCTCCAATTTGGGGAACAGTTACATGACTTTCATCAATGACTAACAAGAAATCTTCTGGAAAATAATCGAGAAGGCAGTTTGGCGCCGAGCCAGCATCACGACCATCAATATGTCGAGAGTAATTTTCAATTCCTGAACAAAAACCTAAGTTTTGCATCATTTCAATGTCATACGATGTGCGCATTTTTAGCCGCTGGGCCTCGAGCAATTTACCCTGCTGTTCTAACTCTGGAACTCGAATGGCAACTTCCGCCTCGATCGCACTTATTGCCCGATTCATCCGCTCTGGACCAGCTGCGTAATGTGACGCTGGGAAAATGTAGATTTCATTGTCGTCTGTCAAAATTTCACCAGTGACAGGATGAAGCGACATTAATCGCTCAACTTCGTCCCCAAACATTTCAATACGCACTGGGTGCTCTTCATAAACTGGATACACCTCAATAGTGTCGCCGCGCACTCGAAATGTGCCACGGGTAAATGCCACATCGTTTCGGTTGTATTGAATGCCAACTAATTGCCGCAATAAGGCATCGCGATCTAAGGATTCACCCACTTTCAATCGGATCATTCGATCGACGTACTCTTGCGGGGTTCCAAGGCCATAGATGCAGGACACACTCGCAACGACTATGACATCTCTGCGAGTTAACAAACTATTTGTCGCACTATGTCGCAATCTTTCAACTTCCTCGTTAACTGAGGAATCCTTTTCGATGAAAGTGTCACTCTGTGGGATGTACGCTTCCGGCTGGTAATAGTCGTAGTACGAGACAAAATACTCAACTGCGTTATTGGGAAGTAATTCTCTAAATTCATTCGCAAGTTGTGCAGCCAGCGTCTTGTTTGGTGCTAACACAAGTGTCGGGCGTTGTAATCTCTCGATCAACCAAGCAGTTGTGGCACTTTTTCCAGTACCCGTTGCACCAAGCAATACAACGTTCTTTTCCCCTGCCTTGATGCGACGTTCGATTTCAGCAATTGCAGCTGGCTGGTCGCCTGCCGGTATGTACTCACTGATTACTTCAAAGGGTGCAACTGTGCGCTCTAAATCAGTTGTCGGACGTGTCATAAACCAAGACTACGGGCAAATCTGAGTCCACACCTTGAGCACATCAGCTCGCAACGTTTCCAACGAACTCGAGTTATCTAGGACATAGTTTGCAACTGCCCGCCGTTGTTCATCAGTGGCTTGATTGTTCATTCGGGCCACTATGTCGCTTTCTGCCAAGCCACGATCTAACAGTCGCTGGGTTCGCAGTGACTGTGGCGCGAGAACCACGATGACCTGATCAAATTGATGTTGCAATGATTTTTCAACAAGAAGCGGAGTGTCGTAAATTACAGTTGAACCCTCCGGCAGTGATTCGCGAATCTCGCTAACTTTACTGGCAACTGCTGGGTGCACAATTTCCTCAAGTTTCTTGAGTTTTATGCTGTCACCAAAAACTTTCCCGGCCAGAATTGCCCTGTCAATGTTGCCGGAAGAATCCAGAATTTCATCACCAAAATGATTTACCACTGATTCATACCCAACTTGGCCAGGTTCCAGCACTTCTTTTGCAATAGCATCGGCATCAATAACAACTGCACCTAGATCGGCAAACATCCGAGCAGCAGTTGATTTTCCACTACCTATTCCACCCGTTAAACCTAAATACATAGTTCTACCTTAACTTCCAAATTGTGAAACACCTGCAATGTTGAACTTAGAGCGCAGCAACGTAAAAAAGGGCCGCTACTGGAGTAGCGGCCCATTTTCTACAAACTTTATTCCGTCTTGTCGGCCAACTCACTGCGTAATGCTTGTAGTGATGCATCATCAGATAACGTTCCTTCTGATGTCGACTCTCCTGAGTAAGAAGATGGAACCTCAGCGTCCGCATTTGCAGCAGCATCTGCCTTCTTTGATTCACCAACTGCAAGCTTGTGAGCTTCCCACTTTGCATGTGCTTGGGCATACTGACGTTCCCATTCAGCTTTCTTCTCTTCGTTACCTGGTAACCATTCGTTGGTATCGGAGTCAAAGCCTTCTGGATAAATGTAGTTTCCATTTTCGTCGTATTGAGTCATGCCATAAAGACCAGCGTCGAATGAATCTGACTCATCAACGTCAACATCTTCATTTGCCTGACGAAGGGAAAGTGAGATACGTCGACGCTCTAAGTCAATGTCGATGACCTTAACAAACGTAGAGTCACCTACCTGAACTACTTGCTCTGGAATCTCAACATGACGACCAGCAAGTTCAGAAATGTGGACAAGTCCCTCAATGCCATCACTTACTCGAACGAAAGCACCAAATGGAACTAGCTTGGTAACTTCACCAGGGATTACTTGACCCATAGTGTGTGTGCGAGCAAAGTGCTGCCATGGATCTTCTTGAGTTGACTTAAGTGAAAGTGAAACGCGTTCGCGCTCGAAGTCAACTTCCAAAACTTCTACGGTGACTTCTTGTCCAACTTCGACCACCTTGGATGGATGATCTACATGCTCCCAAGAAAGTTCTGACACGTGAACTAGGCCATCCACGCCACCAAGATCAACGAATGCTCCAAAGTTAACAATGCTGGAAACAACACCCTTTCGGATTTGTCCCTTTTCAAGTTCGTTTAAGAAGCCGTGACGAACTGCGCTTTGTGACTGTTCAAGATATGCCCGACGAGAAAGTACAACGTTGTTGCGATTCTTATCAAGTTCAATAACTTTGGCTTCAATTTGCTTGCCAATGTATGGCGCAAGGTCGCGAACACGTCGCATTTCAACCAATGAAGCAGGCAGGAATCCACGAAGACCGATATCCATAATTAAGCCGCCCTTGACGACCTCAATAACAGTTCCGGTAACAATGCCATCTTCTTCTTTTATCTTTTCGATAGATCCCCAAGCGCGTTCGTATTGTGCGCGTTTCTTGGAAAGAATTAATTGACCTTCTTTATCTTCCTTCTGCAAAACAAGAGCTTCGATAACTTCACCAACAGTTACTACTTCGTTTGGATCGATATCGTGCTTGATGCTCAATTCGCGTGATGGAATGATGCCTTCGGTCTTGTAGCCGATGTCGACGAGTACCTCGTCGCGACTTACTTTTACAACAATGCCTTCGACGATGTCTCCATCGTTAAATGGCTTTATGGTGGCGTCAACGGCGGCCATGAATTCTTCGGCTGATGCGAAATCGTCAACGGTGATGGAGCTGGTCTTGTCAGAAGTGACAGTCATGTAAGTTATTGCCTCGATGCGGATAGATATAGTGCGGAAGTTGTATTCTTTCCTTGCGGATCCTGCGGAACTAGGTCTGTCCTTGGGCAAATAGCAACCTTCTAAGGATAGGCACGCACTTCTGCTGGGTCAAAACCGCCAAGTGCGCGAAATCCCCAAATATCGTTGCTAGGTCTGGCCAGTTGCAGACTTTTGGGCAACTAATGCCCTGCGGCCGCCCATGAAGTGCCAATTCCAGTGGAAACATCCATCGGCACCTGCAAGTTACCTACACTTTGCATGTTAGCAACTACCAACTCGGTGACGGATTCGAGCTCGCCGGGGGCGATCTCTACCACTAATTCATCGTGCACCTGGAGCAACAACCTCGATTTAACGCCAGCCTCTTTAAGCGCAGCTGCTACCCGGATCATTGCTACTTTGACCAAGTCCGCCGCTGAGCCTTGAATAGGCGCATTCAGTGCCATCCGCTCTGCCATTTCTCGCAGTTGACGATTTTCGCTGTTCAAATCTGGCAAGTACCTTCGTCGTCCCATAATCGATTCCGTATAACCTAACTTGCGAGCTTCCACCACGACGTTAGATAGGTAGTCGCGTACGCCACCAAAGCGTTCAAAGTAAGTGTTCATTAATGCTTTTGCTTGATCGTTGCCAATGCCTAATTGTTGCGCAAGTCCATATGCCGAAAGTCCATATGCAAGTCCATAGGACATGGCTTTGATTTGGCGCCTCATGTCTGCGTCCACATCTTTAGGCAGCACCCCAAACACTTGTGAGCCAACCGTAGTGTGTAAGTCTTCACCAGTTTTTAGGGCTGCGATTAGACCAGGATCATTTGAAAGATGTGCCATCACGCGAAGTTCAATCTGACTGTAATCGGCAGTTAGTAGCGTCTCAAATTCTTTACCCACCACGAAGGTGCCACGAATCGCAAAACCCTCTTCAGTTCTAATTGGGATGTTCTGTAAGTTCGGTTCCGTGCTTGATAAGCGACCGGTTGCTGCAACCATCTGATTAAAGCTGGTGTGAATCCGACTATCAGTGGCTACTGAACCAAGAAGTCCAGTGACCGTCTGCTTCAATTTACTTACTTCGCGATACCTCAACAGCGCAGTTAAAAGTTCATCGTCAGGAAACTTAGCAAGTAGGCCCTGCAGCGACTCCGCATCCGTGGTGTATCCAGTCTTAATTTTTTTCGTTTTCGGTAAACCACGCTCTTCAAAAAGTACTTCTTGAAGTTGCTTTGGTGATCCAAGGTTGAATTCATGACCCACGGTGTCATGTGCTTGCTTTACGGCTGCGGCACTATCCCCTTCAAAATTTTGCTCAAGCTTCTTAAGCGCCTTAACATCTACTGCTATGCCAAAACTTTCCATCTGAGCAAGAATAGAAATCAGTGGCAATTCGACATCTGTAAAAAGCTCGCTACCACCACGATTAGTTAATTCGGCGCCCAAGTACTCGCTCAGATCCAAAGTTGCCCGAGCTGCTAGCGCAAGTTCTTGACCTGAGACTTCAGTGGATCCATCCAGGGATAGCTGAGCACTTGAAGTGGTTGTCGATTCATCCAGCGACTTATTCAAATAACGCTGCACTAAATCTGGAAGCCCGAAATTTCTACCACCAGGTGAAACAACATATGAAGCAATTGCAGTATCAAAGATTAAGCCATTGAAAGAAATGCCTGCTGCCGCAAAAGCCAGCATTGGACCTTTTGCGTCATGGGTGATCTTTGGACTATTACTGGTTAACCAAGCAAGCAAGGGCTTACCACCATCAGCAATCGTGCACCAGACACTTGCTCCACTTTTTGCAACGAGGGCAATCGCGTCCAAAGTCCCGGTGCCACTACCCCAATTTCCTGCCACGCTATAAGCCAGTTCCTGCCCATCGTGGCTTTGCAGCCAAGCTGCCAGCTCATCAGCTTTAACTTGCTTTGTAACAACCTCGAAACCATCTGTAGCTTTTAGGTCAGCAGTCGCGCTAGGTGCTGCAAAAACTGTTTTTGCGTTCTTGCTTGGCTTTGATGGCGTGGCCGAAGTAGCTGGAGAACTTGAGGAAGTTGGCCAGGCGGCGAATAACCTTGGGCGAAGCGCTGAAAATTCAAGTGCGTCAAGTGCTGCGTGCACAATGCTCGCATCATATGCGCGCTTTGCATACGATGCGATGTTCGTATCAACAGGGGCGTTCTCGACCAGTCGATTTAACTCATAATTAAGTTGAACTTGCTCTAAGTTTGCCCGCAGCGCTTCGCCAACTTTTCCGCCGATTGACTCCGCAATTGCAATTATGTTTTCTAGCTCGCCATACTCAGTAATCCATTTTGCTGCAGTTTTTGGACCAACACCCGGGACGCCTGGCAGGTTGTCACTAGTTTCACCTACTAGTGCGGCGAGCGTTCGGTATTGAACTGGCGTAACTCCGTATTTTTCAAAGACTGACTCTGGAGTCATCAGAACCAAATCAGACATTCCTTTTCGGGGATAAAGAATTGTTACGCGCTCATCTACTAATTGAAATGAATCTCTATCACCACTGATTATGCTCACTGGGAAGTCGCACGCTTTTGCCAAAGTTGCCAAGATGTCATCCGCTTCGAAACCATCTGCCTCAACGACGCAAATATTTAGCGACTCGAGAACTTGCTTGATTAACTCAACTTGTCCTTTGAATTCAGGTGGAGTTTTTGCTCGAGTGGCTTTGTATTCTGGATATCTTTCGCTGCGGAATGTTTTTCGCGAAACATCAAATGCAACCACTAAATGGCTGGGTTTACGATCCTTTAGGACATTGACCAGCATCGAGACGAAGCCATAAACTGCATTGGTGTGTTGGCCCGAGCTGGTGGCAAAATTTTCGACCGGCAGACCATGAAATGCCCGATAGGCAAGCGAGTGCCCATCCAAGATGAGAAACTCAGGGGTAGCATTCACATCTTGATCCTAGAGGGGTACCTGTGAGCCAGAACCAAGAGAACCATGCTGACCAAGTTGAAATAGGCGCTATGGCCGAACGGATGGGAATTACCGTTAGTTTCGCTACTGCCTCCAAAGTCGTTGGTCACATGCCAGTTGAAGGCAACACCCAGCCATTTGGTTTATTAAATGGCGGGGCATCGATGGCGCTTGCCGAGACTCTGGGATCAGTTGGTGCTCATCTGCATGCTGGACCGACTCGAAGCGTAGTTGGTATCGACATAAACGGCACACATCATAGAAGCGCAACCTCAGGTGTTGTTACGGGCACGGCAACTCCCCTTAGTCTTGGACGTACGATCGCGGTCTATGAAATTGTGGTAACAGATGAGCGCGATAATCGCCTGTGCACTGCGCGCTTAACCTGTCTATTGCGAGACTTGTCTTAGTTAAGTTAAATCCCGAACTTCCTCGCAATACCTGAAAGGCTAGAACCATGTTTATTGGGTCAGGCACAGTTATAAATATCATTGCGGTTTTAATCGGATCAACTATCGGTGTTTTTATTGCTCATCGACTAACCGAAAAGATTCGTGACGTAGTCACCGATGGACTTGGTTTAGCTACTGGAATGATTGCGGTATTAACTACTGCTGCTATCGCTAATCCAGTGCTTTCGGAAACACTGGGTGCCGGTCGTCCGGTACTCATTGTGCTGGCAAGCGTTGTTTTGGGCGGGATGATCGGAACCGCAATGCGAATTGAAGAGCGCCTGGAGTCTTTAGGTGATCGGATGAAAGCTAAATTCTCAGCAGATGGTACATCCCGCTTCACTGAGGGATTTGTCGCAGCTTCCCTATTGTTTTGCGTCGGTGCAATGGCAGTTTTAGGATCAATAACTGATGGGCTTGGCGGCGGAAATGAAATTTTAGTTTTGAAATCTACTTTGGACTTCTTCGCCGCAATCGCATTCGCATCAGTGTTTGGGTGGGGTGTTGCCGCTTCGGTGGTTACAATCTTTTTATTTCAAGGCAGCTTGACTTTGCTCGGCTACGCACTTGGAAACTTTATGTCAGAAGTCCAGGTGCTAATGCTCAGTGCAACTGGCGGACTCTTGATTCTGGGCATTGCCCTGCGCCTGCTAAACATTCGGCAAATTCCAGTTGGAAACATGCTGCCAGCGTTAGTGCTTGCGCCACTACTTGCTGCGCTAATCGGATAACTGCGGAATACTAATTACGCATTAAAAACTCCCCAGCCCGAGTGAGCTGGGGAGTTTTTAATTAAGTATTAACCGCCTAAGTAGGCCTGGGCGATAGCTGGATCATCAGCTAGCTTGGAGCCCTCACCCTCGAGCTTAAGGTTTCCAGATTCAAGCACGTAGGCATAGTCAGCGATACGTAACGCAGCTAGTGCGTTTTGCTCAACTAACAGGATCGTTACGCCTGACTTACGAATTGTCTCAATGGTTTCAAATATGAGATCCACCAAAACTGGCGCCAGACCCATGGAAGGCTCATCCATAATCAGAAGTTTTGGATCGCCCATAAGAGCCCTTCCTACCGCAAGCATCTGCTGTTCGCCACCGGACATGGTGCCAGCCTTTTGGTTAATCCGCTCACGTAACCGTGGGAAAAGTCCTAGAACTCGCTCGCGTGATTCCTTGACTGCTGCTGAGTCTTTGCGCAAGTAAGCACCTAAATCCAGGTTTTCATCTACCGTCATCTTTGGGAAGATTCGACGACCCTCGGGAGAATGAGTGATTCCCCTAGCCACAATCTCATGAGCAGGTACGCCATCAATTCTTTCGCCAAGAAATTCGATGCTGCCAGTTTTAGGCTTAAGTAATCCGCTGATAGTGCGTAGTGTTGTTGATTTACCAGCACCATTAGATCCGATGAGGGAAACTATTTCACCTTCACGTACTTCAAAGCTAAGACCCTTGACTGCAGTAATGGCGCCATAGCCAACAACGATGTCACTTACTTTTAGCATTACGGGAGTGTTTAAACGTGCCATTACTTGCTCTCCTCTGATCCGCTCTTGCCTAAGTAGGCTTCAATTACTCGTGGGTTTGACTTAATTTCTGCTGGTGTACCTTCAGCGATCTTTTGACCTTGATCCAGAACCGTAACACGCTCCGAAACTTGCATAACAACACTCATGTCGTGCTCAATGAGCAAAATACTTACGCCCTTGTCATCTCGCAGTTTGCGTACAAACGAAACGAATGTCGCCGACTCATTTGGATTCATGCCAGCAGTTGGTTCATCCAGCAAAAGCACCTTTGGTCGCAGCGCAAGTGCGCGCGCCACTTCTAGGCGACGTTGGTCACCATAAGACAGGTTTCGGGCGTACTCATGTGTAGTCCCGCCGATGCCTACATAGTCCAGCAACTCTTGGGCAAACTCGTGAACTTCTTTTTCTTCGGCGCGCTGCTTCTTAGTGCGGAAGATAGTTGAAAACACACCAGCATTCATCTTTGAATGCATGGCAACCATAACGTTTTCTTGCGCAGTCATTAACCCGAACAAGCGAATGTTTTGGAAAGTTCTCGCCAAGCCGCTTGCTGCGATTTCATGAACTGGATTCCCAGTGATCTCTTTGTTATCAAAGATCACGCTGCCACTGGTTGGCTTGTAAAGGCCGGTCAAGACATTGAAAAACGTTGTTTTTCCCGCACCATTTGGTCCAATCAACGAAACGATTGAACCCTCCGGAATATTGAAAGAGACATCATCGACAGCAACTAGCCCACCGAATTCAACGAAAATATTTTGCGCATCTAGCGCAGCTCTGCTATCAAGACTCATGCTTAATGGCCCCCAATCTTTGTCTCGTCGGTTACTCTCTCTACGTCCTCAAGTTTTTCTTCATTCATAACCATCCGGATACGCGCTTCTGGAAGGAAGCCTTCGCGGCGGAACAGCATCATTAAGACCAGAAGTAAGCCAAACAGTAAGAACTGGTAAGACGGGAAGTTAATCTTGGTGCCGAAAGTGTTATTCACTAATTCCCCGACCTGCACTAGGCCGATCGAGTTCACCCAGGCCAATACGGTTGCGCCAACTACGACACCCCAAACATTACCCATGCCACCAAGTACAACCATCGCCAAAATGATAATCGAGATTATAAAGTTGAATCGATCGGCGTAAACACCACCGACCAAGATTGCAAATCCAACACCACCAATACCGCCACCAATTGCGCCAATTGCATACGAACTAAATTTAGTGCTCCACAGCGGAACACCCATCATGCTTGCTGCCAGTTCATCTTCCCGAATAGCTAACCAAGCACGACCAAGGCGGCCATCTCGAAGTCGAATCGAAAAGAAGATCATTGCCCCGGCCAGCAGCGAAACAAACAAGAACTTCTCTGGTAATGCAAAAGTTCCGATTTGATAACCAAATAGGTTGACTGCATCGATTCCACCAAGACCTTGGGCACCATTAGTCACGTTAACGCCAGCAATGTTGCCACCATTAATCATGAATTGCGGAATGATTTCGCCGAAGCCTAAAGTTACCAACGCCAAGTAATCGCTTTTCAGGCGAAGTGTTGGGCCGCCGATAATGATGCCCCATATGGCGGTAAAGACACCGCCGAGAATCAACACCAGGAAGACATGGAAGTGAATGCCCATTTCTAATCCTGGGCGCGGATTACCAAAGAAATTGATTTCAACTGAACTCCAGAACGGTGACATCAGCCAGCCGGCTACATACCCCCCTAGCGCCCAGAAAGCTACATAACCAAGGTCAAGCAGACCCGCATAGCCCACGATGATATTAAGGCCCAATGCCATCAAAATCCAGACCATAATTTCAGACAAAGATGATACCGAGAACCAAGCATTGAAGAACGTCTGTACTTCACGTGGTGAATTTGGAAGTATAAATTTATTCAACAAGAACACGACTGCCACAACCGTTGCGAACCCAATGGCCCATTTGCGATTATTGTGCGCTGCGTGGTGATGCGCCGCTACTGCAGAGTTTGACATATCAGACCTTTTCTTGTGCTGTCTCGCCCAACAAGCCACCAGGACGGTAGACCATTAGGAGGATAAGGATGGTGAACACCATAGTCTGTGACCACCTTTGACCTGGACCAATTGCCAAGCCATCGTTATAAGCCTGAATCAAACCGATAATGAGGCCACCAATTACCGCGCCATAGAGATTTCCTACGCCACCAAGTACGGCGGAAGTGAAAGCAACCAAACCTAATTGGAAGCCTAAGTTATACGCGACAGTTCCGGTAGTTTGTGCCCACATGATGCCAGCAGCGCCAGCGGCCGCTCCAGCTATTGCGAAAGTAAATGAAATGGTTTTGTTGACATCGATACCCATCAGGCGCGAGGCATCTTTATCCTGCGCTGTTGCGCGCATCGCACGACCGCGTCGGGTTTTATTTACAATAGAGACGAGCACTATTAGTAGCGGGATAGTGAGAGAGAAAATTAACACAGTTTTGAACGGTACCACTACACCAGCAACTGCAAAACTAGTTGCTGGTAGAACCGTGTTCACATTTACCGGTACTGAGCCAATCCACTTCAAGCCAATCCATTGCAGTATGAATGACATACCAACTGCAGTAATGAGCGGAGCAAGTCTTGGGGCATTGCGTAATCGGCGGTATGCAAAACGTTCAATTGACACGTTGCTGAGAGCGCCAAAGAGCATTGTCAATAACAAAACCAAAAACAGCAGCAGATAGTTCTTAGCGCTTGGTCCCTGTGCGCCAAGTAGTTCGGTTAAAACTGTGAAACTAAATACTGAACACAGCATAAATAGATCGCCATGTGCAAAGTTGATGAGCTGGATGATGCCATAAACCAACGTGTACCCAAGCGCAATGAGGGCGTACAGCAGGCCGTTATTGAATCCAACTACGGTAATTTGGGCGAATTGCGCAGGATTACTTATTAAGTTAAAGCCAAGCCAATAAACAAGAACGCCAATGATAAAAAACATTGACAATTTTATTAAAATAGGACCAAGTGTGACTTTTTTCTTTCGAGCTACGCCGGATGCGACCAAAGTCATCTGCGTTTTCTCCTTCTAGTAAGACACCATTTTAATTGATGCTCGGAAATTTCTCTTAATGAAGCATTAATAGTTTTTTGAATTTGCAGGAATTGAGCGGGATTGGTAAACCAATCCCGCTCAAACCTACTTGTGCACCATTACTGAGGCACTTTTGCTACTTAGATTAGCTGATATCGAGTGTCCTGATATCGGTTTCTACGCCACCAAGCATCTGCTGCAGGGTCATAGTGACTTTATCTATGTCACCTGTTTCCGTGCTTAGGCAGAAGCCCATGCCGGATACTGACTCTTCAGCTGTTAGACACACTGACTCTCCAGCGAATACTGCATCAAGAACGCCCTGGCGGGTACCATCTGATGCGGCAATTGCCTTAAGGATAACCTGCATGGCTACACCACCGTACATGGCATATGAGCTGTTTGGCTCGTAACCATACTTATCAATGTAATCTTGGACGAACTGAGCCGAAGCGCCGCCAGCTTTTTTGATTCCATCAAGTGACTTACCAGCGAATGTCATCCATAGACCTTCAGCTTCTGGCATTTCGCGCAGAGCTGGGTAGCCGGAGAAACCATCTGGAGACATAGCTAGAAATGCAGCGTTGTCGCCAAGAACTGCAGTCTTATCCTTAACTAGCTGGACACCGTTGTTATCGAAGATGCCAGCGTAGTACACGGCTTCTGAGCCTTCAGCTTTGATCTTTTCAAATGTTGATATGTAACCTTGGGTTTGCTTTGCGTCCCATGAGCCACGGAAAACAGTTCCACCTAGACGTTCGAATTCCATCTGGACTGCATCGGCAAGACCGATACCGTATGCCTGAGTGTCATCCAAAAGAGCTAGCTTTGTGACGCCTTGTTCGTTGAACAAGAACTGTGCTGCTGCTGTTCCCTGGAAACCATCGTGTGCAATTACGCGGGCGTAGTTGCGAGCACCTGTTGGATAGTAAAGTGCTGGTTCGCCCTTATCCCATTCAACAGTTAGACCTGGGTAAGTGTTTGCATGGGAAACCATAAGCATGCCAGCTTCGTTAAGAACTGGGATGATGATCTTGGCACAACCGGAGTTGTAAGTACCCATAACAGCAACTTGATCTAAGTTAGCTACGTGATCCTGTGCATTCTTTGCACAAGCTGCGTCGTCCCAAGCACCCTTAGCGGCTGTTGAGTCGTCGTAGAACTTGAGTTCTACAGTGAAGTCCCCAGCTTTGCCGCCGGCTTGTTCAAGAACAAGTGCTACTACTTCGTTTGTTGACTTGCTGGCATCAGCGGATGCACCCTGAATTGGAAGATCTGTTCCAACTACAAGTACATCGCCACCAGCAGCTGTATCACTGCCACCGCTGCACGCAGCAAGTGCTAGTGCGCCGGCAAGAGCCAATGCACCAATTTTGATCGGCTTGATCATTTATATTTCCTCTCGTTGACCCGACGAATTCTTTTCGGGCAATTCTAAAAATAACGCACAATTTCTCGTTATTTCTCGGAAAAAGCTCGGTTAGCCCTAGGAGTTACGGGTTCGTTACCTAGTCGAAATACCGCTTTTACTCTAGTTCACAACCTTGACCAACCTACCTACGCCGTTTTTCCCGAATTCGCAGGTTAATAACGATTGGGGAGCCAATAAAACCAAATTCCTCTCGGAATCGCCGCTCCACGAATCGGCGGTAGCCAGCCTCCAGAAAGCCAGAAGTGAATAGCACAAAAACTGGTGGTGAGACGCTGGCTTGGGTACCAAACATGATTTTGGGCTGCTTGCCACTTCGAACTGGGTGCGGATGACTAGCCACAATCTCGGCGAGAAAGGCATTCATGCGACCGGTAGGCACCCGAGTTTCCCAGCCTGCAATTGCAGATTTCAAGGCAGGTACCAAGCGATCTTTATGCCAGCCAGTTTGCGCGCTGAAATTGATCCGCGGCGCCCAAGCGACTTGCACTAGATCGCGTTCAATTTCCCGTTCTAGGTAGAAGCGCCGTTCCTCATCAACTAAGTCCCATTTATTGAATGCGATAACTAGAGCTCGACCAGATTCCACAACCATAGAAATTATTCGCAAATCTTGCTCTGTCATTGGTGCGCTTGCATCAAGTAGCACTACGGCAACATCTGCTTTATCTAGCGCCGACTTAGTACGAAGCGTGGCGAAGTACTCGTGACCTGAAGCATTTTTAGACTTTCGGCGAATTCCTGCGGTGTCAACTAGGATCCACTCTTCGCCATCCAACATGACTAATTCATCAACTGGATCTACCGTCGTGCCCGCTACACTGTCCACTACCGCGCGCTTCTCGCCCGTAAGCGCATTTAGCAAACTTGATTTTCCAACGTTTGGCTTACCAAGAAGTGCAACGCGATGAGGTCCGCGCGGGCGAGCTAAACCTGAGCCATCTTCTGGAAATGCCGCTAAAACTATATCGAGTAAATCGCCACTGCCTCGGCCATGCAATGCCGAAACTGTGTAGGGCTCCCCTAGCCCTAGAGACCAAAGTCTTGTTGCCTCTAGTTCGGCGCGCTCATCATCAACTTTGTTTGCGACCAAAATTACCGGGACCTTAGCTTGCCTAAGCACTCGCACAATTTGTTCGTCTGCATCAGTAGCGCCAACGGTTGCGTCCACTACAAAGACCACAACGTCACTGGTATTAATTGCAGCTTCAGCTTGCGCTGAAACTTGAGCGCTCATTCCAACAGCGTCGTATTCCCAGCCACCAGTATCAACAACAATGAACGGAACGCCATTCCATTCGGTTTCATAACGAACCCGATCTCGTGTGACACCAGGTGTGTCCTCAACTACAGCTTCGCGCCTACCAATAATTCGATTAACCAAAGTTGACTTACCAACGTTTGGACGCCCAACTACTGCAACAATTGGCAGTGCACCTTTATCTTCAAATACTTCGTCCAACTCATCAGTTGGAATTCCGATTTGATCAAGTAAAGCTGCGTATTCGGATTCGCTCAGATCTTCCCAGCGCTCCGGAAAATCAACTGTGTCGTCTAATTCAACAACGTCACCTGCAACGTCATAAATAATAGTTTCTGCATTTGGATCTAGGGCTTCATCCATTTTGGGACCTCGCTAAATCAAGCACTTGGCTTATTACTTCGCGCAGTTCCATGTGGGTGGTATCTATGATCAATGCATCTTTTGCTATTTCTAACGGTGAAGTAGCTCGAGTGGAATCCGCATGATCGCGCTTTTCCATACTCGCGTTCGTATCAGTCATGTTTGCGCCTACTTCTTTTGCTCGGCGCGCTGCCCGTGCCTTTGGATCTGCCGTTATAAAAAGCTTGATTGGTGCATCTGGCAGAACGACTGCGCAAATGTCTCGACCTTCAACAATAATTCCAGAATGTGACTTCGCAACAATCTCGCGCTGAAGTGAAACCATCAAATTTCTAACCTGCGGAACGGCGCTAACTGCGCTAACTCCTTGAGTAACCGCTTCGCCGCGAATCGGCTCGGATACATCCACCTCGCCAACCTTTATTCCAGGTTCAGCTGGATCGGTGCTTGGCAAAATTACGGCAGTAGTGACCAATTCCGCAATTTTGAGCGTATCTAATGGGTCGATTCCGGCATCTTGGACAAACCAAGTGACAGCGCGATACATACTGCCGGTATCGAGGTAATCCAGGCCAAGTTCAGTGGCAACTGCCCTACAAACACTGGATTTTCCTGCTCCACTTGGGCCATCAACGGCAATTACAAGTGGTTTGGACATAAATACAGTCTAACTGCGAGAACACCTAGCCAATAACGACAAAATTAGCTCTCTCCAGAATCGAAAGCAATGTTGGTTTTGCGCCCGATGACACGGTTAGCTCAACTAAGCCAGTTGGCTTACCTAGCGAGTGATCGATCCGAACATCCTCAAGGTTTACTTGCGCATTTGCAGCCTCAGTAAACACTCGAGCTAATTCACCTGGTTTGTCATCAAGTCGAACTGCAATCGTTGTTGTGCTTTGATTTGCCACACCATGTTTGCCTGGCAAGCGGTCTCTACCCTGTGCGCCTCGAACAAGTTTTGCAGTTACTTTTGCATCCTCACCTGCCGTTAATGCAGCAGCAAAATCTAGCAAGCTATTAGCAACGTTAGTTACACGCGTTGCAATGTAGTTGGCATTCTCACTCAATATGTCAGTCCACAAATGAGCATCTGATCCGGCGATTCGGATGGTGTCCCGAATACCTTGGCCAGCTAATTCAATTTGCGAAATATCGGCATCTAGTAATTCACCCGCGAGTACCGAAGCTACAACTTGCGGTGTATGTGAAATTAATGCGACAGCTTGATCGTGTTCTTCATTCGTTCGAAGAATTACAAATGCACCTAACGACTCAACCAGTTGCCGAACCAAAGACCCTGCGTCGTCGGTGGTTTCTGGACCGGACGTTAACACCCAAGCACGATCTAAAAAAAGATTTCCTTGCGCGCCTTGTGCGCCGGAAACCTCGCGCCCCGCCATTGGGTGGCCACCAACCAGACGATCCCAGTGGGTAAAACCTAATTTTTTAAGTTCAGTGAAGATAGAAACTTTTACACTTGCCACATCAGTTAGCACCGCTGCTGGATGCTTTGCCGCACAATCAAAAATTACCTTTGCAACATTTGCTGGTGGTGTGGCTACAACAACTAGCGAGATATCTTGGTCCTGGTATGCGGGAGCGCCACTTACTTTAACCGCAGAATCTAACGCGCTTGAATCAATGTCCGCTAGAAAAACTTTTTGTCCCTGCGCCGTTAAACCCAAGGCTATTGAGGTCCCAATTAATCCCGTGCCAACAACAAGTACTGACATTATTACTGCGCTATATCTTTACGAAGCGCCTCTGCGCCACGCAAGTAAACATGATTAATCTCATTACGCGGCGTACTGGTTTGCACATGCAGCATGACTCTAATAACTTTTTCCATTGCGCCCGCTACGTCAAGTTCTTGCGCGCAAATCAGCGGCACATCGGCTAACCCAATCCCGCGCGCGGCTGCCGCTGGAAATGCGCTGTGTAAGTCAGGAGTAGCGGTGAAAAAAATACTCACTAAATCCTCCAGGTCCACTTCATTTCGTGCCAAAATCTCGGAAAGCAATTCCGTTACTGCCTGCGCCATTTCTTGGGAATCATCTTGCTCTAGGCAAGTAGCTCCGCGAATTGCTCGTAAGTTCACAGTTCTAATCCTAGAGCCCAACTGCGTTGTAAAGTTTGCCTAACTCTCTGTTCTCCAACACGCGTAAGTTTCCAGACTTCAGATTACCCAGTGCAATTGGCCCAATTTTAGTTCTCACAAGATCAACTACTGGGTATCCCATTTCATCAAAAAGTTTGCGCAAAATTCGATTCCTGCCCTCGTGTATTGAAATTTGAATAACTGTTTGATTCTTTCCAGTTTCAAAAATTTTGCAATCAGTGACTGCTACAGGAACACCCTCAATTGGTACACCGGCAATGATTCTTGTGATGTCCTCCTTGGTAACGTGCCCAGTCAGTCTCGCTAAATATGTTTTAACAATGCCATGTGAGGGGTGCCCAAGGCGTTGACTTAATTCACCATCATTTGTTAATAGCAAAAGTCCTTCAGTGTCAGCGTCTAGTCGCCCAACATGAAATAAGCGTTGCTCAAACTCAGAAACTAAATCGCCTACGCATTCTCGATTGTGCTCATCCAGCATTGTGGTAATCACGCCTCGTGGTTTGTTCAAGGCAACAACTATGTGGCCGCTAGTCTGGGCAATCCTGACGCCATCGACATGGATTATGTCTACTTCGGGATCAACTCTGGTGCCAAGTTCATCTGCAATCACGCCGTTCACAGTCACGCGATGTGAGGTAATAAATTCTTCACATTTGCGCCGCGAACCGAGTCCAGCGCTCGCCAGAACTTTTTGCAGTCGTATCCCAGATTCAGTCATCAAAATTTTCTAGTTATTTACTAAATCAAGAACTTCTTCAACGTTGTCAGGCATCGGCAAGTGAGCAGCAATCGGTGGTAGTTCCTCAAGTGTTTTTAAGCCCAGACGTTCTAGAAAATAACTAGTTGTTCGATATAAGTGTGCGCCGGTCTCGTTGTCGTGTCCGGTTTCTTCAATCAAACCTCGCGTTACTAGTGTGCGAACAACACCGTCAACATTTACTCCACGGATTGCCGAGATTCTGGCGCGAGTTACTGGTTGACGATATGCAACTACTGCAAGTGTCTCCAGTCCTGCTTGGGAAAGCCTGCCGTGCTGCCCATCAAGAACAAACCGCTCAACAACTTGTGCGCAGTTATCTCGAGTCCAAAATCTCCAACCACCAGCAAGCTCGCGAAGATCAAATCCTCGCTCTTGAACAGCGTATTCTTGGGACAAGTCGTGCAGCGTAGTGACAACAGCTTCTTGCGGTGTGCGAGTCAATGTTGCCAATGTTGCTGAAGTCATAGGCTCGTCTGCCACCATCAGTAAAGCCTCTAGGGCTGAGCGCAGTGATGGCGCACCAAGAGATACCCCATCATCAGTTTCAACTTCAGTGGCAGATTCACCATCGATTAAGTCCAAGCTTTCTTCAGTCATCAGTGTCGTTACCCATCTGCTCAGAGTTAGTGCGATCTTGATCTGCGCCTAACTGATTTCTAAATTCCTCAACTTGCGTGGTATCAAATTCATCAATATCGCCAAGTGCATCAATGTTTACTTCATCATCACCAATCCAGCGAACATGTAGTTCTCCAAGCGGTGTTGGTTGATCAAAAGTTACAAGACCATCTTGATAAATTTCAAGTAGTGCTAGGAAGCGAGCGACTACGAGCAAAGTGGTATCGCAATCTCGCGTCAACTGCTTGAACGACGCTTGACCAACTCGCCGCAATCGTTCCACGATAATTGCTGCTTGTTCACGAACTGAAACTCGAGCCGCATGAATGTGAGCAACCGAAATAACGTCTGGCAATCTTGGCTCAAGTGCACGTGCTGCAAGATTTGCAAAGTCGTCGGCGCTCATGCCAAGTTCTACTTCTGGCAAAAGTTTGGTGAATCGCTCATCCAGACCAACTGCGCGTGGATGTTGCCTGCCTGCAGTTGCTAACAGGTGCTTAAAGTCTGCTGACATTGCCTTGAAGGCGCGATATTGAAGTAATCGTGCAAGCAGCAAGTCTCGAACTTCCAAAATTGCGATGTCTTCTTCGTCTTCGACTTCCCCACCAGGAATTAAGCGCGCAGCCTTTAAGTCAAGCAAAGTTGCAGCAATGACTAGGAACTCAGTGGCTTCATCCAGTGTCCAATCCTCGCCACGGGCTTTGATGTAGCCAAGAAAATCATCAGTAACTTGATGCAGCGATAGCGCGGTGACATCAAGGCGATGTTTTGCAATGAGAGAAAGTAGGACATCAAATGGACCCGAGAATTCCTCGAGTGAGACTACAAAGGAGTCTGAAGTCTCTTCCGGCGCAGCGGTCTTAAGTTCAGGCTCGGCAGGCGCCGCAATCATTACTTCGAAACCGAACCTTGGGCTTCTAGACGTGCCACTAATTCCCATGCCAAGTTGCGATAGTTTTGCGCACCAGATGAATTAGGTGCTTGTTCAATTATTGAAACTCCAGCTTTTGTGGTTTCTGGAAACTTCACAGTTCTGCTAATTGTGGTGTGGAAAACAGATTCGCCGAAAGCATCAAGCACTGCCTGAATAGTTTCGCGAGTGTGAAGGGTACGTGCGTCCACCATGGTTGGCAGCACGCCATCAATCGTCAAGCGACTATTAAGGCGTTCTTTTACTTTTGTAATAGTCTCGCGCAACATCTCAACACCACGCAGTGCTAAGAACTCACATTCCATCGGAATAACAACACCATCTGCTGCGGTTAGCGCATTAATAGTCAGCAAGCCAAGGGATGGCTGGCAATCAATCAAAATGTAATCGTAATTTGGTCGGACAGTTTCAAGCGCGCGATCCAGTGCATATTCACGGGCCACTTCACCTGCAAGGCGAAGCTCTGCGGCACTTAACTGAATATTTGCAGGAAGTAAATCAAGTCCTGGGATTGAAGTTTTCATAACTACATCAGCTGCTGGCGATGTGCTTGAGTCCATCAACATGTCGTATACGGTCTTTGCTCCGCCAAGATCATCTGGGTTAACGCCAAGTCCAATAGACAACGATCCTTGTGGATCCATGTCAACCATAAGAACTTTTCGACCAGCTTCAGCCAGCGCAGCGCCTAAATTAATTGTGGTTGTGGTTTTACCAACGCCACCTTTTTGATTTGTCATCGCAATCACGTACGCAGGACCGTGCGTGGTTAGCGGTGCTGGTGAACGAAAAGTTGGTAACGGGCGACCAGTTAAACCTAAAGTTACCCCTGGTGATTTTGGAGCATTACTGGACTCGGTGAGAGAAACTAAGGGCGTGATGGATGCATCTGGAATTTGAATGGGCAAAGCCTGATTAGAAATGTTTTGCTCCTGTGGAATTGGAACGCTCATGATTACCCTTCCCCGCGCAGGTTTTAAACTACAAACTAGATTTCGTTAGATCCGAGATTTTCCGCCGCTAGGAAAGTTACGACAATTTTAGGTTAAGCCCTTTAGCCTGCAAACACTGGGATCTACTATGTAAATTCAACTGGTGTGGCGCGCTTTGCTAGCCCTTAGCCCGCGGGTGCGAGGTGGCATAAACTTCACGCAATTGATCAACTGTAACCATGGTGTAAATCTGTGTCGTGGTCACCGATGCGTGGCCTAAAAGTTCCTGCACCACGCGAACATCTGCCCCGTTTTCCAGTAAATGTGTCGCAAATGAGTGGCGCATGGTGTGCGGGGAAACCTTGCCAGCTAACCCAGCCCGTGCCGCAGTTTCTTGCAAAATAGTCCAGGCGCTTTGTCGAGACAGGCGTGCACCCCGAGCATTCAAAAAAAGTGCCTGATCGCCTTTGCCTTTTGCGGCCAAAACTGGCCTAGCCCGGACCAAATATCTATCCAGCGCCGCCAAGGCGTGCGAGCCAACAGGGACTAAGCGTTCCTTATTCCCTTTGCCTCGCAATCGCAGGATTGGCAGGTTTGCGCTCAGGTTCAGCCCAGCATCAAGGTCAAGATCGATCAGTTCTGAGATTCGGGCGCCGGTTCCGTAGAGAAATTCCAGCAAAACTTGGTCGCGCATCAGTAGTACTGGGAGGTCACCTTTACTGTTAACACCAACTTGAGCCAGTAGTTTCTCGATATCGGAAAAACTCAAAGCCTTAGGTAGACGTTTAGATATGCCCGGTGGTTTCACGGACCGCGCAGGATCAGTTGTGGTTATGCCTTCTTTAACTAAAAACGAGTGCAGGCCGCGAACCGCAATGACAGTTCGCGCAGCGGAGGTTGGTGCCAGTGCTGGGTGAGTTGAATCTCCGAGGCGAAGCGCGACCAAGAAATCTGAAACATGTTCTGGCAAGACTTCGGCGAATGACTTCTTTCCCCTGGTTTCCAGGTAATCGCCATACCGGGCTAGATCTCGGCGATATGCCGACATGGAATTCTTAGCTAGACCCCGCTCAATCAATAAATGATCCAAATAGCCAGAAATGTGCCTGCGAATTTGGCCGACTGCGGGGGGTTGGTTACTCACACTCAGAACTTACCTGACATAACTAAATTGCAGGAGTACCAGACTAAATAAAACGCAGAGTTGAATTTATATTTTTGCGAATTCGTTGCGCCGGGCGATTATGGTTTCGCGCCGGGCAACTTCTTGACTCACTCCTGCAAGAAGTGAGGAAAGTGGTGTATCTAGTGCACCACAAACAGCTGCAAGTAATTCAGAAGAGGCTTCTTTTTGGCCGCGCTCAAGTTCGGAAAGGTAACCAAGTGATACTTGGGCATCTCGGGACACATCTCGCAAAGTGCGTGATTGCTCGGTGCGGCGACGCCGTAACTCTTCACCAATAACTTGGCGCAGCAAAATCATTTTTTTGCCAGAATTTGCGATTTGCACAGCAGGATCAGAGATCTTAAAAGTGTGGGTAAGCGTCGGGGCCAGGCTAGTTTGAGGCGTTTGGTTTTGCGAAACAATTTTTTGGTTCATCGTGTTCTCCATACCTTTAATTTTATCATTAATCCACTGTTTATGACTTCGGGATGACTATGCCCGCAATGACAGCAATTAAACCTACTACTTAAAGGAATGTTAAAAGCAGTTCAAGTGCAGCGGCCACAGTCTCGTCTCGAATTTGAGCTCGTGCCCCTCGCGGATCTGTGAATTCTGGGAACAACTGCAGCTGTTCGACAACTGAATCAATTACTGACCCTTGCTCATCTCGCTGGATACAAGCGACAAACACCGTGCCAGGTAAATGCCCATCCTGTGAGTCTGGGCCAGCAACACCTGTGACGGCTAAACCGAATTCTGCGTCCAAACGCTGCGCCACACCAGTTGCCATGTCCAAGGCAACTTGAGCCTGCACCGCACCACCTTCAGCAAGCAATAATTGGGATACCCCTAGCAAATCCGTCTTCAAATCAGAAGCGTATGCAATAACGCCACCACGATAAATTTTTGAGGCCCCTGGAATCGCAGTAATTGTTGACCCAAGTTGGCCACCAGTTAGGGACTCCGCTGTTGCCACCGAACGTCCCTGCATCGCCAAAATTACGGCCACTGCTAGCGAGTCAATATCTGTTGCCATTAACCATCACAGACTCTTGTTGGGTGAACTATTTCACGATTAATATGCCAAGTCATTCGCTACCAGAGCCTATTTCGCGGGCCTTGGCGACAATTTAACTTTGAGTGCATAATCTATGCCAGTAACTATGGTCATGGCGAGTGCGACACCAAGTGACATTTGCGCCACTAGATCTACCCAACCCGATACTGGAATCAGGAATGCAACTATCGCGACAATCTGACTAACGGTTTTTACTTTTCCGCCTCGACTGGCTGGAATAACGCCGTGATTGATAACCCAAAATCTCATAATTGTGATTGCTATTTCCCTAAACAGAATTACGCCAGTGACCCACCATGGGATCTCGCCCATAATGGAAAGCGCAATCAGCGCAGTTCCTATTAGCGCCTTATCCGCTATTGGATCAGCAATTTTTCCAAAGTTAGTAATCAAGCCATATTTTCTAGCCCAAACGCCATCTACTAAATCTGTAATCGCTGCAATCAAAAAGACAATTGCGCCGGCCCATTGTGCAGTCTGCGTTTGCGTTACGCCAAGTACTAAATATCCAAACACTGGAACCATCAACAATCTGGCTACCGTAAGTGCATTTGGAATATTTATAACCGGCACATCATTGTTTGCATCACCCATGTGATCTGGAATTGGTGTCTGCGTCACGCGCTAACTTCCCTAGCGATTAAATCCACGCCATCACAATCAACAACTACCGCCTGAATAAAACTTCCAACTTCAAATTCATTCTCAGAAATTATCGTGGTGCTGCCATCAACTTCTGGACCTTGATGTCTGCTTCGACCAACGTTTCCAGATTCCTCAATCAAAACTTCTACTTGCTGACCAATGCGACCTTGTGCGACATCTTCACTTACACGTAAAGCCACTTTGCTTACCGCTTCACGCCTTGCCAATACTTCATGCTCAGGCAAATGACCATCAAGTTTTACCGCAGCTGTACCTTCTTCATCGGAATATGCAAACACTCCCACTGCATCAAGGCGCGCGCCTTCAATAAATGCAATCAATTCAGCAAGATCGTCTTCGGTCTCGCCAGGGAATCCGACGATCACATTAGTTCTGGCTCCTGCAAGTGGGTTATGTAGTCGGATGGCGCTCAACAAATCTAAGAAACTATCTGTGCCACCAAATCTTTTCATACGTCTTAGCACGGCATTGCTAGCGTGCTGGAACGATAGATCAAAATATGGAACTAAGCCTGGAGTATTGGCGATCACTGAAATTAAATCTGGTCGCATTTCAGCTGGCTGTAAATATGAAACTCTTACCCATTCAATACCTTCAGGCTGAGTTAATAGCGGTAACAATTTTTCTAGTAACCTCAAGTCGCCCAAGTCTTTGCCATACGAGGTTGAGTTTTCACTTACTAGCAATAACTCACGAACTCCGTTGTCACCTAGCCAAGCAGCTTCCTCAAAAATTTCACCTGGATCTCGAGATACAAACGAACCACGAAATGCTGGGATGGCACAGAATGTACATCTGCGATCACAGCCTGATGCAATTTTTAGTGGAGCCCAGGGTGTTGCTTCAAGTCGTTGACGATAAATGTGTGGACCCATTCCTGGGGTGCCAACACTTTGTGCAACACTCTGCCGTTCTGCCGGAGAAATTGGCAACAACTTACGACGATCCCCTGGCGTGTGTGGCGTAATACTCTCGCCAGCAAGAACTCGGCGAAGCGTAGATCCGATCTCTACGTAGTCATCAAAACTTAAAATTGCATCTGCTTCAGGCAGCTCGGCAGCTAAATCTTTTCCATAGCGTTGCGCCAAACAACCAACTGCAACCACTTTTCCATTTCCAGCAAGTAACTCGCTAGCTTCCAAAATGGTATCAATCGAATCCTTTTTGGCTTGCTCAATAAATCCACAAGTGTTTACGAGAACTACATCAGTTTGTTCGCCGTCTGCAACCAAGTTCCAGCCATCGGCAGTAAGTCGACCAGCGAGTTCTTCGGAGTCCACATCATTTCGTGAGCACCCGAGCGAAACGATTGATACTCGGGGATTTTGGGTCACAACGTGAAGTCTACTCGCCACGAATCATGGCAATAGTCCCTGGCAAATCATCCGCTGTGACTAAAACTTCTCGGGCTTTAGAACCCTCTGACGGTCCAACAATATTCCGTGATTCCATCAAGTCCATTAAGCGTCCTGCTTTAGCGAACCCAATTCGCAATTTACGTTGCAACATTGAAGTTGAGCCAAACTGAGTAGACACAACCAACTCAACAGCTGCCAATAAATCATCTAAGTCATTTCCAATGTCGCCATCTACCTCGCGCAACGCTGCAACTGGAGCAGTTATATCTTCGCGATATTGTGGCACCATCTGAGTCTTAGCATGTGCGACCACTGCTCGAATTTCAGCCTCAGTAACCCACGAGCACTGAATGCGAATCGGCTTTGAAGTTCCCATTGGCAAGAAAAGTCCATCACCTTGACCAACGAGTTTTTCGGCGCCTGGCTGGTCAAGTATGACTCGGCTATCAGCAAGACTTGAAGTCGAAAACGCTAATCTACTTGGTACGTTAGCTTTAATTAATCCGGTTACAACATCTACCGATGGGCGCTGCGTTGCAAGCACCAAGTGAATGCCGGCTGCGCGAGCAAGTTGGGTAATTCGAACAATGGAATCTTCGACATCTCGCGGGGCAACCATCATTAAGTCTGCGAGTTCGTCAACGACTACAAGTAAGTAAGGATACGGACGTAAAGTGCGCTGCGACCCAGGTGGTGGGATAACTTTTCCAGCCTTAACTGCCTTATTGAAGTCATCAACATGGCGGAAACCATATGCTGCTAGATCGTCGTAGCGAGCTTCCATTTCTTTAACTACCCAAGCAAGTGCGTCAGCAGCTTTCTTGGGGTTGGTGATGATGGGAGTAATTAAGTGCGGGATACCTTCGTAAGCCGTTAATTCAACGCGCTTTGGATCAATTAAAACCATCCGAACTTCATCAGGGGTAGCGCGCATCAAGATTGAAGTTATGAGTGCGTTCATGCAACCTGATTTACCAGCGCCAGTTGCGCCAGCAACTAAAAGATGTGGCATCTTTGACAAGCTAGCGACTGTAAATCCGCCCTCAACGTCTTTGCCTAGTCCAACAAGCATTGGGTGTTCATCCCCTGCTGCTTCTGCGCTTCGCATTACGTCGCCGAGGGAAACTACTTCGCGATCAGTGTTTGGTATTTCAATTCCAATTGCGCTCTTACCTGGGATCGGCGAAAGAATGCGAACATCGGCGCTTGCAACAGCGTAAGCAATGTTTTTGCTCAGTGCAGTTACACGCTCGACTTTGACGGCAGGCCCTAATTCGACTTCGTATCGAGTAACTGTTGGTCCACGCTGGAAACCTGTAACTTTAGCGTCGATCTCAAATTGCTCAAGAACTTGGGTTAGTGCTTCAATCACTGCATCATTTGCTGCAGTACGCGCTTTTGGCTTTGCGCCAGGCTTCAACAACGCTTCACTTGGAAGGGTGTAATTTAATGCTGATGTAAGTGGTAATTGAACTGGCTTAGAAATTGGTTCAAGCATTGAAGCTGGCTGTGAAGGAGCCGACACATTTGCAACAAGCTCAACCTCGGGTATCGAAACTGCCTCAGTAACCCAAGTATCGCCTAGCGCCATTACATCAACTGCGATGGTATTGAGTTGTGTTACGGAAACAATTTCCGAAATAGCAGTAATTGGTGACTCAAGTGCGAAAGCGCCGACAACAGGTGTCAGAAATGGCACATCGCCAGCTAACTCTCCGATTGAAAGTGCGGGGTCGGCAGCGGTTCCAGCGGATTTTCTACGCAATAGACGGCTAATTAGAGTTCGCTTAGGTGGAATAAAAATATCAAGGACAAGTTGTGCCTGCGCGCTCGAGATGGCGTCAAGGTTTGGATGCGATGCCAAAATTTCTTCATCAGTTTTAGTTCGCGCACATTTAGCTCGTAGAACTTGAAATTTTCCAGGGATTGAATTTACTGGCGTAGCTGTAATAATCAAGATTGCAAAAAACAATACGATCGAAAGAAGCAACGCAGTAACAATAGTTCCAACTGCGCTAACTAGCGGAGCCGTTACTGCCCAGCCAGCCCACCCTGCTGCATCTCGCATGGCTTGTGCGCCCTGAACTGGTTGCGGGCTACCGCTATAAATTTGAGTGATACCCATGACGCTTAGCGATAGCAAAGTCCAGCCAATTGTTAATCGGCCTTTCTTTTGCGATGGCGCATCTGGGTGGCGCAAAGTTTGGATTGCTACACCTAGAAGAGCTATCGGCGCCAGCGCATCAAAAATTCCAACGGCGCCTGTCACAACACTTGTTATGACTCCCGAAACAAATCCAGATACATCAAACCAAACAACTGAAGCAACGATGATTGCAACACAAAGGTAAAGCAGCCCGAGCCCATCTCTGCGATGCGCAGGATCCAAGTCGCGAGCACTCCGGCCAAGTCCACGTGTGATGGCGCCAACTACATGAGCGATGCCAAGCCAAACTGCGCATGCAAAAGTGCGCAAACCATTCATGATTGAGGTGAGCGCTGAGGGTCTAGCAGATTTGCGACGCTTTACGGGGGCTCGTCCTTGGGCAGAATTACGCCCTTGTGGTCTGGATGCTGGTGGGCGCGGTCGAGTCTTTGCCGTTGACGGGGAAGCCATATAACAAATATATGTGAATCACACTGGTAACTCTGGCACCAAGGCTCTCGGCGTGTCGCGCATATGTTGCATATATCTCAATGGTTAAGGCGATATATAATTTTTCAATTTTCACTCGACAAGCTCACTCCGAGGAGTTCTGGCTGCTTGCTGCCTGCACTTATTCCGAAATGATAAGCGGCACAATCATTGGCCGGCGGCGATGCTTCTCGCCTACCCACTTACCGGTAACTCGCCTGACCATTTGTCCGAGTTGGTGGGTGTCAGTAACCCCTTCAGTAAGCGCAGTCTCTAGTGTTTTGCGAATTGCCGGAAGAATCTCGGCGAACACACTTTCTTCTTTACTAAAACCGCGCGCATGGATTTGAGGCCCTGCAATAACTTTTCGGTCAGCGAAGTTAACGGCAGCGACAATCGATAGGAAGCCATCTTCGCCAAGTGTCCTTCGGTCCTTAAGAAGTGACTCGGAAACCTCTCCTACTGTGGAACCTTCAACGTAAACATACCCACATGAGATTGCGCCAACGATTGAAGCGCGACCATCTACCAAATCCACAACTATGCCATCGCCAGCAAGAATTACGCGAGCTTGCGGTATGCCAGTTTTAATTGCAAGATCGGCATTCGCGCGCAAGTGTCGCCACTCCCCATGGATTGGCATGACATTTTTTGGTTTCACAATGTTGTAGCAGTACAACAATTCGCCCGCAGCAGCATGGCCAGAAACGTGAACTAGGGCATTTCCTTTGTGCACTACATGGGCGCCAAGTCGCGTTAAGTCATTAATGATCCGATAAACCGCATTTTCATTTCCTGGAATCAGCGATGATGCAAGGATCACCGTGTCGCCAGTACCGACAGAAATTGCATGATCTTGGTTTGCAATTCTGGCAAGAGCTGCCATCGGTTCACCTTGTGAGCCAGTGCAGATTAAAACTGCTTGGTCATCAGGCAAATTTGCAATTTCATCACTTGAGATTAATGTTCCACCAGGAATAGTTAAGTAACCTAGGTCACTTGCAAGCGCCATATTACGAACCATGGAACGCCCAACAAAAGCAACTTTCCGCTTATTGCTTGTTGCAACATCAATAATTTGTTGTACTCGATGAACGTGCGAAGCAAAAGAAGCAACTATTACCCGTCCAGTCGCGCCACCTATAACTTGTTGAAGTGTAGGAATAATGTCTTTTTCACTTGTGACAAATCCTGGCACTTCGGCATTTGTTGAATCAACTAAAAATAGATCTACGCCAGCATCACCAAGTCTGCCAAACGCATTCAGATCTGTTACCCGACCATCAAGAGGTAATTGATCCATCTTGAAATCACCAGTGATCAAGATAGTTCCTGCAGAAGTTGTTACTGCGACTGCTAAAGCATCGGGAATGGAGTGGTTGACTGCAATGAATTCAACCGAGAAATCTCCATACTTTTGCGTCATGCCTTCTTTGACTGTCAGAGTTTGCGCAGAAATTCGATGCTCTCGTAATTTGCTTTCAACAAAAGCTAAAGTCAGCCGGGAGCCAACGATTGGAATGTCCTGCCTACCCCGCAGTAGATATGGAACTGCGCCAATGTGATCTTCGTGGCCGTGAGTTAAAAGCACTGCCTCAACATCGCCCAATCGATCTTGGATATGCGCGAAATCTGGCAAAATCAAATCCACACCTGGTTGGGTTTCCTCTGGAAACAAAACTCCGCAATCAACAATGAGTAGCTTTCCGCGGTATTCCAGAACCGTCATATTGCGGCCGATATCACCAAGCCCACCCAGAGCAACGACGCGAAATGCGTTGTCAGCTAGTGCGGGTGGTTCTGGCAGTTCTAGTTGTGAAATGCTCACAGACTGAATCCACCTTTTAATAAGTCAGTCCGCAAAACTTTGCGCTGCTCTGGTGTGGCAGGCACAAGCGGCAAGCGCAGGAAGCCACCACCAGTACGACCAAGCAAATCTAAGGCAGCTTTGACCATGATCGCTCCACCAGCACGAGTCATAATGCCTTCAGTAATTGGAACTAGTGATTCATTTATTTTGCGCGCAGTAACTACGTCATTGTTTTGGATGGCTTCCACCATATTCTTGTGGCGATCAGCAACAATGTGTCCCGTAACACTGACAACACCTACGGCGCCAATTGCAAGCAGTGCCAAATTCAAGGGATCATCACCTGAATAATATGCCAAATCAGATTGCGCCATAATTTGTGACGCTGCCCAAATGTCGCTCTTTGCATCTTTATTGGCAAGAATTTTCGGATGTTCACTGAGCTGCAACATTGTGTCATTACTAATGGCAACGCCGGAGCGACCAGGAATGTCGTAAACCATAATTGGTAAATCAGTCGAATCTGCAACAGCGATCATGTGTGCATAAATTCCAGCCTGCGGTGGTTTGTTGTAATAAGGCGTTACAACTAGCAATCCATGCGCCCCAGCTTTTGCTGCATCTTTTGCAAGTAAAACTGAGTGTGCAGTGTCATTTGATCCAGCGCCAGCGATGACGCGGGCACGAATTCCTACTGCATCGATGACAACTTTTAACAATTCAAGTTTTTCGTGTTCATCAGTTGTCGGTGACTCACCCGTCGTACCGTTAATAACTAGTCCATTATTGCCAAGCTCAACTAAGTCATTAGCTAGCTGTGCTGCGGCATCAAGATCAATCATGGTGCCATCAGCATTAAATGGGGTAACCATGGCAGTAAGTACTGTGCCGAAGGCTTCAACTGCTTTCACTCGCAATACCTATCTATTAAGGTGCTACTCGCCCATTTGCAACAAAAGATGCATGGGTTAGTGGCATTAGTCGCTTAAATTCTTCTTCGTATTTCTCGGCAACCATTTCGATTTCGCGCTGCGGAAATGAGGGGAAGTGTGAGCCTTCAACTTTTCTACGCAAGCTAATGAAATTCATCATGGCTCGCGCATTCATGGTTACATATGCCGAAGAATAAATAGTTACTGGTAAAACAATTCGGGCTACCTCGCGGGCAACTCCTGCTTCCAGCATTGCCTCGTAAGACTCATACGCAACTTTGCAAGCCTTTTTAGTTTCCGCAGTAACAAGATCGAATTGCTCCGGCGTACCTTCAACAAACTCATACGCCCCAGCTTTACCAACTTGAATAAGCTTGCGCTGCGAACTTGGCACATAAAACTCAGGTTCAAGTACTTTGTAGCGACCAGATTCTTCGTTGTAGCTAGCCATGCGATGGCGAAAATGTTCACGCCACATAAAAATTGGGGCTTTTACAAAGAAAGTGAAAACCGAGTGTTCAAATGGACTGCCATGGCGATCACGCATCAAGTAATTAATCAGGCCGGCAGAGGCTGCTGAATCAACATCCACATCCACCGCAGACTGATCACCCTTTGTGGACACTCGAGCAGCCCATAAAACATCGGCATCTCCCGCAGAGTGCTTAACTAACTCAACGACTACATCACTACGGAACTTAATCTCATCAGCCACGGCTCAAGGCTATCTTGACGCCTAACAACATTGGACTTTGGCTCGAAGTTTTAGGATTTGACCTGCTGTTAGATTATTGCTACTTTTAGGTTGCATAAATCATTTATGCAACCAGTTGGTTGCATAAATCTACACATAAGGTCTAAAATGAAATTTGTTCGAAAAGCTCCCGTAGTTGCTATTTCTCTAGCGCTGCTAGTTAGCGGTTGCGCTAGCGAGAATGCCGCCCAGCCTCCCCAAACATCCGCAACGAGTACCGAGGATTTTGTGCTTTATTCCGGTCGAAGCGAAGATTTGATTGCCCCACTTTTAGATTTGTTCACTGCCGAAACGGGTGTGGCCGTGACAGCGCGCTATGGCGCATCCGCTGAAATGGCGGCAGCAATACTTGAAGAAGGTGACAACGTAAAAGCAGATGCGTTCCTTTCCCAGGATGCTGGCGCCTTAGGTTCATTAGCCGGTCGAACAAATGTTGTTTCGTTACCAACAGAACTACTTGACCGAGTCTCACCGCTATACCGAGCTACGGATGCCAGTTGGATCGGAATCTCCGGGCGTGCCCGAGTTTTGGCTTACAACCCAGAGTTAGTTACTACTATTCCAACTTCGGTATACGACTTAGCGGATCCCGGCTGGAAAGGTCGCATTGGCATTGCTCCAACAAATGCTTCTTTCCAATCCTTTGTTACGGGCATGCGGGTAACCGAAGGTGAACAAGCAACTGCAGACTTTTTAGCAGCCTTGAAAGAGAATGCTGTTTTCTATGAAGGCAACGGTCAGGTTCTTGACGCTATCGAAGCAGGCGAAGTTGCTGCGGGACTAATCAATCATTATTACTGGTTCCTGAAAGCAGCCGAGGTCGGACGGGGAAATATGAAGTCTAAAACTGCTTGGTTTGCCTCAGGTGATCCTGGCAACTTGGTTAATGTTGCAGGCATAGCAGTTTTATCAGATAACTCTGGTGCTCTTACGTTCGCACAGTGGCTGTTAGGCGATACTGCGCAACAATATTTTCTCACCAAAACTTTTGAGTACTCATTAACATCCGATGTCTCACCTGATGAGTCGCTTCCAACGTTGAGTGAGATCGGTGGTCCAGAGATCGATTTATCCGATCTCTCCTCGCTCAATGTAACTCTGGAAATGCTGGCTAAAGCTGGCTTGATCTGAAATTAAAAACTGCTCAAAGGCCGCCGCTGCAAATCATGGCAGTGGCGGGCTTTGGCGTTGTCATAACTTTGTTACCACTTCTTTATGTCTTGCTTCGAGCTTCACAAATTGGGTACAGCCAACTTGGGAAAATTATATTTTCAGCCAGAACTCTGGAGTTGATAGCGAACTCACTAACTCTCACGATCGCAGTTTCATTAACTGCCTTAATTTTTGGCACTGCGCAAGCTTGGTTATGTGACCGCTCAGATTTACCACGTAAGCGTTTATTCCAAGTTGCGGCCGTGTTGCCACTTGCATTTCCTTCTTATGTTTTAGCATTCTCTTGGCTAGCTCTTACACCGTCGATTGGTGGTTTTTTTGGAGCTTGGTTAGTCCTGAGTATTAGTACTTCGCCATTTGTTTTTCTCGCGGTGACTGCGGCGCTTTCGCGGCATAACAGCTCAAGTGAAGAGGTCGCAAGAACGCTTGGCAAAACACAACTAGAAGTTGCCAGAAGTATCACTTGGCCAGCCATCCGCCCAGCCGTTTTAGGAGCAAGTCTGTTAGTTGCGCTCTACACATTGAGTGATTTTGGCGCTGTGTCATTAATGCGGTACGACGCATTTACCCGGGCAATTTACAACGCATACCGCGCTAGTTTTGACCGTAATACCGCAGCTGCACTGGCATTAGTTCTAATTTTGATCACCTTAGTTATAGTGCGATTTCAACGACAAGTTATGAAAACGCAAGTGACAAAAAGTACTGAGCAGTACCGTCACCTGCGGACGCGACTTGGACCCTGGCGAGCTCCCGCGCAATTTTTGTTAATCGCCTGGTTCTCAGTTGGTGTGATAATTCCGATTTCCAGCATTACCTATTGGATGTTTGTTGGTCAATCAAGTGCGAATAATGGACAAGTTTTCCGGGCGCTACTAAATACGTTGAGTTATGGAATTGCTGGCGGATTGGTTGTGTCATTAATAGGACTTGCAATCGCAATCATTATCGTTCGGTACGGCGCTCGCTACTTAGTTCGAGTCGAACAGTCAATCTACATAACACACGCGCTACCTGGCGTAGTAATTGCACTTGCGTTTGTGTTCTTAGTCAATCAATCGATACCAGCGCTTTATCAAACTAGTATTTTGGTGATACTTGCTTACTTAGCATTATTTTTACCAAACGCCGTAACGGTTCTTAAAGTTCCCATCTCCCAGGTCCCAACAGGAGTTGAAGAAGTGTCACGAACCTTGGGTAGCTCCCCAATGCAGACGATTCGGCGAGTCATAGTGCCTGCCGCGCGGCCAGGAATTCTAAGTGCCGGTGCTTTCGTAGCGCTGACGGTAATCAAAGAACTTCCAGCCACGCTAATTTTACGCCCAACTGGTATTGAAACTTTAGCAACCAGGTTATGGTCAGCAACTTCGATTGGTTCATTCAGTGCCGCAGCACCATACGCAATGTTGCTGATAATTGTTGCAGGCATACCTGCCCTCTTGGTAAATCGAGAGATTAAAACAACGCAAAAACAAAGTAACCTTGAACCAGTGAGCAGGCTTGACCGAGTGCAGATGGGTGAAAGTAATGACTGAAAAACTTTCACTAACCAATGTTGAAAAGTCATTTGGGCAAACTTCCGTACTTAAAGATGTTTCCTTTACAGTTAAGGACGGATCCTTACTGACGATTCTTGGTGCCTCGGGTGGAGGTAAGACGACTCTTTTGCGACTTATTGCTGGATTTGAATCTTTAGATGCTGGTTCTATCGTCATGAATGGACGTGAGGTTTCTTCCAGCGACATGACCGTACCGCCAGAAAAACGCAATGTTGGTTTTGTGCCACAAGAGTCAGCGCTATTTCCACATTTATCAACTAAACGAAACATCGGATACGGCCTAAGCCACTTAAATTCCAAGGCTAAAAAAGAACGAGTTAGCGAACTTCTCGACTTAATTGGCATGAGTGAACTTGGTGAAGCGATGCCTGACAAGCTCTCGGGTGGTCAGCGACAGCGGGTAGCGATTGCTCGCGCCTTGGCGCCAAATCCAGAAATCTTGCTACTTGATGAACCCTTTGCTGCGCTCGATGCACAACTGCGTTCGAGATTGCGCGATGACGTGCGGGCAATCTTAAGTAAGGCCAAAGCAACTGCAATTCTTGTTACGCACGATCAAGAGGAGGCGTTGTCGATTGCTGATCAAGTTGCAATTCTTCGCTCTGGAACTGTGGCGCAGATTGGTAGCCCTAGATCTATCTACTCGCAGCCGATAGATGTCGAACTTGCACAATTTTTAGGTGACGCCGTTGTGGTGTCTGGCGTGATTCAAAATGGAAAAGTAAGCACGAAACTTGGCGATCTAATTCCCATTGTTTCCCATGCTGAGGGAATAGTTGGTCAAGTGGCAATCCGCCCAGAGAATCTTTACCTGCAACCTGATCCAAACGGCTTGGCTACAGTCACAGCGCGACAATACTTTGGTCACGATGCATTGGTCGAAGTCAAGACTGCTGCTGGAATTGTTAAGGCAAGAACTTCAGGCCCGATTTCACCAGAAATTGGGATGCGAGTAACTGTTTGGGTACGTGGTTCCGTTAATTTTTATGCAACGCACTAGTTACCCGAAGTCGCTGGGTTACTGCAATACACACCACAACAACACTTGCTGCAAATAAAGTTTCTACAGTCACAATTTCATTAAGTAACCAAGCGGACCACAACAAAGTCAGAAGCGATTGGATGAGTTGCACTTGTGAGCCCTTTGCCACACCTAACTCAGCAAGCCCTCGGTACCAAGCGAAGAAGCCAAAATACATAGATCCAAATGCAGTAAACAAAAATGCCAGCAAAGACACTGGTGTCACGGTATGGCTATCGCTTCCAAGCCAAAGTGAAATTACGAAATACGGTAGCGAAATTGGCAGAGTCAGCACAACGCACCAAGAAACCACTTGCCAACCTGGCATAACTTTGCTTAACGCTGCTCCTTCAACATAACCAATAGCTGCTGCGACTACAGCACCAAGCAGATACAAATCAGCTTTGAGTGAGGCCCCTTCTTGCCCACCATTAATCCATGCGTAAACAACAAGAGTAAAAGTGCCTACTAACGCCGCAACCCAAAATGTCTTTGGCACATGTTCATGCAAACGTGTAACTGCGAGGATCGCTGTCACAAGAGGTAATCCCGCTGTAATAACAGCCGCATGAGCACTTGTGGTTTCTTGAAGTGCAAGGGTTGTCAGAATTGGCCACCCAACAACGATTCCACCGGCGGTTACAAATAATGGAAATAGTAACTTTCGTTCTGGAAATGACACTTTGGAATACTTAAGGAATGCAACCGCCAGAATCCCCGCAATCGCAGCGCGGCCAAAAGTCAAAGTCCAAGGCGAAAAGCCGGGAAGAGCCAATTTTACCATTGGCAGGGTAAAAGAAAAGATCAGAACTCCGAGAAAAGCAAATGCAAATCCGCGATAGTTCATGGTCATTCCCTTACCTTAGTGCGCTAGGTTTAATTGACTATGGAGTCCACGGCAACGAATTGGTTAACAGTTCGTAAAGAGATTGTTGGCAAAGCAATTAGCATTGGCGCGGCAGTAGCAATGTACGGTGTGTCATTTGGTGCGCTAGGCACGACAACTGGGCTGACAATTCCCCAAACTATGGCGCTTTCTCTATTGATGTTCACTGGCGCTAGTCAATTCACATTGGTAAGTACATTGGCTTCAGGTGGTACCGCATTAACTGCAGTGACTGCTTCGTGGTTAATGGGTACCCGAAATGCTGCTTACTCCATGCGCATGACACCAATTTTAAAAATAAAGGGGCCAGGACGTCTTGTTGCAGTGCAACTAACTATTGATGAAACAACTGCCATGGGGCTCGCTCAAGATGAAACTGCATTTGAAGGTCGAGCGTCACGTTTAGCATTCTGGGCGACGGGACTTTCGGTTTACCTGCTTTGGAATTTAGCCACTTTTATTGGCGCGATAAGTGTTAGCGCAATTGGTGACCCTAAAGCTTTTGGATTGGACGCAGCAATTGCTGCTGGGTTGTTTGCACTTGTTTGGCCCCAGATTAAAAGTCGAATTGAAGTTTCTGTTGCCCTTGGTGGCGCGCTCATCGCGTTAGCGCTCACACCATTTGTCTCCCCCGGCGTTCCAGTTCTGGCGGCAGCGTTAGTTGCCGTAATTCTTGGCTGGGTAACTGGACGCAGGTTGTCTTGATGTGGTTCGCAGTTTTAGCTGGCGCAGCAGGATGTTACGCCCTTAAGTATTTGGGAAGCGCTATCCCAGGTCATGTACTGGAGAAACCTTTAGTCAAGCAAGTCGTTGTGCTGCTGCCAATTGCGTTACTAAGTGCACTTGTTGCAGTCCAAACAATGGCAACAAGTCAGGAACTCGTTGTTGACGCAAGATTGCCAGCTCTGGCAGCCGCGACTTTAGCGCTTCGCTTTAAGTCTCCATTTATTATCGTCGTACTCATCGCTGCGGCAACAGCAGCGGGATTAAGGTACTTCGGGCTTGCAACTTAACTTTGTGGCTTTAGTGTTGCAAGCCAAGTAATCCTTCTAGGCCAAAAGTTAGCCCAGGAATCTTGCCAACTTTACGAATGGCTAAAAGTACTCCGGGCATAAATGACTCTCGGTCGTAAGAATCATGTCTGATGGATAATGACTCACCTGAACCACCAAATAAAACTTCTTGATGTGCAACTACACCCTGTAGTCGAATGCTGTGAACGGGAATTCCAGAAATACTTGCGCCCCGGGCACCCGAAACAACTTCAGTTGAGGCATCTGGCATTGGAGGCAATCCAGTTCTTGCTTGCGCAATTAGTTCAGCAGTTCGCTTTGCTGTGCCACTTGGTGCATCAGCTTTACGTGGATGATGCAGTTCAATTATCTCAGCACTTTCAAAATACGGAGCAGCTAATTGTGCAAATTGCATCATCAGCACAGCCGCAAGTCCAAAATTTGGCGCGATAATAACGTTTGCCTTGCCTTGCTTAAATAATTCATTTACTTTTTCCAAGCGCGCAACATCAAACCCAGTTGTTCCAACAACGGCATGAATATTATTTTTTGCAAGGAAATCTAGATTCCCCATAACAGCATCTGGAGTCGTGAAATCAACCACGACTTGAGCTTTGTTATTAACGAGTTGAGCTAAATCATCAGCCAAGTCAAGCGCGGCGACTAATTCACAATCAGCAGATGCCGTAATTGCTTGACAGACTGCTGCGCCCATACGACCGCTTGCGCCAAGAACGCCGACACGAATGCTTGTCATGATTTACTCCGGTCCAACTACTGCGGTTAGGCGTTCCTGCGACCATAAGTGGTGCGCAAGTGCGTGTACCTCTTCTAGCGTAACTGCCGAGATGCGCTCTAACACCTCAGATACCGAAGGGACATAACCATTATTCATTTCTGAGCGAGCAATCCGGCTCATTCGAGAAGAAGTGTCTTCCAGTCCTAAGACCATTCCCCCACTGACTTGGCCTTTGGCTTTAGCTAACTCCGCTTTTGTTATCCCATTAAGGGCCACTTCGTCCAACACATCCGTAATCACTTGAGTAACTTGTTCTAAGTTCTTGGGACTACAGCCTGCGTAAACCCCAGACATACCCGCATCCTGGAATTGTTGTCCAAATGAATAGACCGTATAAACAAGTCCACGCTTTTCGCGTACTTCTTGAAACAGCCGACTAGACATGCCACCGCCAAGTGCTGCGTTGAATACGGATTGGATGTAGCGCCGTTCATCTGCTCGATCTAACCCTGGGACACCGATGACCAAATTTGCTTGCTCAGTGGTCTTAACAAATTTAACAAATCCACCACTGTGTGAGACTTTAGTTTTAACTTTTGGAGGTACGTAAGGTGTTTCTTCACCAGCTAAATCGAAGCCACCAAGATTAAATGCCTTGCGAAATTGCTTAACAATCGAGGCATGATCAATATTTCCTGCGACTGCAATTACTAGACGATCTGGGGTGTAGTACTTGCGGTAAAAACCATGTATTGATCTGCGAGAAAGAGATGAGATGTTCTCAACGGTACCCAGGATGGACCTTCCTAGCGGTGCATCACCATAAAGTGCTCGCGAAAATTGTTCGTGAACAATGTCAGCTGGGTCATCATCTCGCATCGCAATTTCTTCAAGTACAACCTGGCGCTCCTGATCAACGTCGACGGTCGTGATAGTCGCCGAAGTAATCATGTCCACTAAAACTTCAATTGCTTCGGGCACACTGGTATCGAGCACGCGAGTGTAAAAGCAAGTTACTTCTTTGGATGTGAAAGCGTTCATTTCCCCACCGACTGCATCGATGGTTGAGGAAATGTCTAAGGCACTTCTATTCTTGGTGCCTTTAAATAACAAATGCTCCAAGTAATGCGCAGATCCAGTCTGGGATGCAACTTCGTCACGCGAACCTACATTTACCCAGATGCCAATAGCAGCAGAACGAACTGATGGCATTTGCTCAGTAATAATTCGCAGGCCACCGGGAAGTACCGTGCGCTTTACGAGTCCGCCTTGTTCGGCAGTTAATAATGTGCGAGTGGTCCCTGGGCGTTGTTCATGCCCAAGGACCACTGCGGAATTTCGTGAGGTCACGCTTTAGTCGTCGTCTCCAGCGTCAGCAGAACTATCATCTGAACCTTCAACTACAGGAACAAGTGATAACTTGCCACGTGGATCGATCTCTGCGATTTCGACGTGAACCTTATCGCCAGTTTTCAATACGTCTTCTACATTCTCAACACGCTTGCCACCCGAAAGTTTGCGTAGCTGGCTGATGTGAAGCAGACCGTCTTTACCTGGTGATAGAGATACGAAGGCACCGAAATTAGTTGTCTTAACAACGGTTCCCATGTAGCGCTCGCCAATCTCAGGCATTGTTGGATTTGCAATAGCGTTCACCTGGGTGCGAGCTGCTTCTGCTGCTTCACCGTTAGTTGCGCCAATGTAAACCGTGCCGTCGTCTCCGATGGAAATATCTGCACCAGTTTCTTCTTGAATCTGGTTAATGATCTTTCCCTTTGGCCCAATTACTTCGCCAATCTTGTCGATCGGAATCATAACTGTGATGATGCGCGGTGCGAATGGTGACATTTCATCTGGAACATCAATTGCTTCGAGCATGACGTCCAAGATTGCAAGTCGAGCTTCGCGCGCTTGAGTAAGTGCATCTGCAAGAACCGATGCTGGAATTCCATCAAGCTTGGTGTCTAGTTGCAACGCAGTAATGAAATCCTTAGTACCTGCAACCTTGAAGTCCATGTCACCAAATGCATCTTCGGCGCCAAGAATGTCGGTAAGTGCAACATATTCAGTTTTGCCATCGATTTCATCGGAGATAAGTCCCATTGCAATACCGGCAACTGGTGCCTGAAGCGGAACGCCTGCGTTTAAAAGCGAAAGTGTTGAAGCGCAGACAGAACCCATTGAAGTGGAACCATTTGAACCCAGAGCTTCCGATACCTGACGAATCGCGTAAGGGAAATCCTGCTTTGTAGGCAGCACTGGAACAAGTGCGCGTTCCGCTAGTGCACCGTGACCGATTTCGCGACGCTTAGGGCTTCCAACACGACCAGTTTCACCAACTGAGTAAGGCGGAAAGTTGTAATTGTGCATGTAATGCTTGCGCGTTACTGGCGACAATGTGTCCAACTGCTGTTCCATCTTCATCATGTTCAAAGTTGTAATACCTAGAATCTGAGTTTCGCCACGCTCAAAAAGCGCAGAACCATGAACTCGAGGAATCACATCTACTTCTGCTGACAATGATCTAATGTCACGAAGGCCCCGGCCATCGATTCGAACTTTGTCCTTGATGACGCGCTTACGAACTAATTTCTTAGTTAGTGAGCGAAGTGCTGCGCTTACTTCTTTTTCCCGACCCTGGAAATTTCCACCAACACGTTCGATGGTTAAATCCTTGACTCGATCTAGTTCAGTTTCGCGATCTTGCTTGCCCGCAATAGTCAAAGCTTTGGCAAGTTCATCAGTAACTGCTTTTTCAACAGCCGCAAATACATCTGCTTCGTACTCCAAGAAAACTGGGAAGTCCCCTGTTGGCTTGGCAGCAACGGCTGCAAGTGCTGACTGTGCGCGGCATAACTCTGCGATGAAAGGCTTAGCAGCCTCAAGGCCTTCCGAAACAATGTCTTCCGAAGGTGCCTTTGCGCCACTCTTGATTAATGCGATTGTGTTTACGGTTGCTTCGGCTTCCACCATCATGATTGCAACATCGTTATCAACAACACGTCCCGCTACAACCATGTCAAAGACTGCGTCTTCAAGTTGCGAGTGAGTTGGGAATGCCACCCACTGTCCATTAATTAGTGCAACGCGTACGCCACCAATTGGACCAGAGAATGGTAAGCCTGCAAGTTGCGTAGACATTGATGATGCATTGATAGCAATCACGTCGTAAAGTTCATCTGGGTTAAGTGCCATTACTGTCACTACAACCTGAACTTCATTGCGAAGTCCTTTAACAAATGAAGGACGTAATGGACGGTCAATTAGTCGACACGTAAGAATTGCATCTTCTGTTGGTCGACCTTCACGACGGAAAAATGATCCCGGAATGCGTCCAGCAGCGTACATTCGCTCTTCGACATCCACGGTTAGTGGGAAGAAATCAAATTGATCTTTTGGTGACTTTCCAGCAGTTGTTGCAGAAAGCAACATCGTTTCGTCATCTAAATAAACTGACGCTGTTCCATTTGCCTGGCGTGCCAGACGACCGGTTTCGAACTTTATTGTGCGCTTTCCGAATGACCCATTGTCAATCACAGCAACGCTTGACTGTACTTCGGTTCCCTCCATGGGTAACCTCCCTCTTCATAAAGGGATAACGCTGCACTTCGCACGAGTGAATTGCATTCAAATCACATGTCGATCTTCGATCGAGAAGCGCGGCTCAGTGAGCCGAACTTCACTACCGAGGACCGACCAAACAGTTTGAAGGTGCGTGTTATCCGCGGTTTTCGCTAATTAGCGAGTCTTGCTTTGTGCTTGCCGAATCCACCACTTTGACCGAAATCAATTATTAGTCGAGACAGCTCACTTTTCATTTTTGAAAAGCGCACGAAAACTATCTGCGGATACCGAGCTTTTCGATAATCGCACGGTATCGATTGATGTCTGTCTTGGTTAAGTAATCAAGTAGACGACGACGTTGTCCAACAAGCAGAAGCAATCCGCGACGGCTGTGGTGATCATGTTTGTGGTTTCTTAAATGTCCTGTTAAATCGTTGATGCGCTGAGTCATCAAAGCAATTTGGACTTCAGGGCTTCCGGTATCGCCTGGCTTTGTCCCGTGTTCTGCGATGATGGCCTGCTTTACTGCAGATTCCAATGGCATATATTTTTTCCTCTCGGGCGCGTGATGATCCAAAGATCGTTAAATGTGACACGAGATATGGGGCGCCCGCCCCGCATTCGTCTTGAGTAAAGGGTAACAGCCAATTGGATTATGGCGAAATCCAGCAGTTTTGGCCTACGAGGCGCTCGAAGCGCGGTATTCGCGCAAATCTGCTTCGGCGGTCTCTACGTCATTAGCCATTGCTGCTATCAGCTCTGGAATTCCAGAGAAACTCACCATGTCTCGAATATGTGTCACAAAATCCAAGTCCACATTTTGCCCATAAAGTTCGAGATTATTTCTTCCAATTACATACGCTTCCACGCGCCGCGTAGTTACATCGTCAAAAGTCGGGTTAGTTCCAACGCTGATAGCGCTGTCATGAGGTACTCCCGCAATCCAGAGAACTCCAGAGTAAACGCCATCAGAGGGAATCAATAACCCACCACGCACGTCAATGTTCGCAGTTGGATATCCAATTTCTCGACCGCGATGATCGCCATGCACTACTTCGCCCGAAACTCTATGTGCCCGCCCTAAGAGTTCGCGCGCATGTTCTACGTTGCCGCTGGAAATTGCGCCACGAATTCGAGTAGATGACCAAGCGCTTGAGTCACCCACTAAATCGACAATACGAACTTCAAAACCAAATTTCTTCGACAGCTCTTGCAAAGTTTCAACTGTGCCACTTGCTTTGTAGCCGAACCTGAAATTTCTTCCAACGATTACTACGTGTGCGGTTAACCTGTTCACTAAAATTTCTTCGACAAATTCCTCACTCGACATGTGCGCCATTTCATCGGTGAACTTAAGAGTCTCAACCTGATCAACACCATTTGCAGTAAGTAAGATCGACTTTCGATCAGGCAGCATCAACAGTCCTTTAAAAGACTGGGGGTGTAAAAAGGCTTTTGGTGGCGGATCAAAAGTAAGCGCCGTCAACTTGCCGCTGATACTAGTTGCAATACTCTTTGCAATTCCAAGGACTTGCCTATGTCCTGCGTGCACACCATCGAAAACACCGATGGTCACAACGACTGGAATATTAGAAGTTTTCATTTGATGAAAATACTACCAAGGGTTTAAGTTCCGAGTCTGAATTGTCAAAGATGCCGATTGCAATCCCAGCAGAATCAAACACCCCGACATTTCCAGATTCAACATCAATTGGAGTTGGCAGCCGAACGCCGTTTCGGGCCTTACTTGAATCTTCCAAACTCAGAGTTACCACCGGAAACGCTTTTCGAATGGTGTCAGATAAATCCAAATACTTTGGATTCTCTTGTAGTTGTGTCATTGGGGTCATGGTGTCAAAGACGCCAGAACGGGTTCGGCGCAGCGCTGTTAAGTGTCCGCCTACTCCAAGATTGCTGCCAATGTCTCGGGCTAATGCTCGAATGTAAGTTCCAGCGCTACACACAACTCGTAACTCGACTTCGAACGTATCAGCCTCTTCGTTTCGAACTATGTCGATAATTTCCAAATCATGAATAACTACGCTACGCGGCGGGATAACTACATCTTCGCCATCACGTACTCGGGCATAAGCCCGCTTCCCATCAATCTTTATCGCACTAACTGCGCTTGGTTGCTGCATTATTGGGCCACGAAACTCTCGAATGGTCTCCAAAATCAATGACGGAGTGAGTTGCGCGGTTGAAGCGACCTTCAGGATTTCACCTTGGGCATCATCAGTTGTAGTTGTAATGCCTAAGCACACCGTGCCGAGATATTCTTTTTCATGCGCCGTGAAATAACCAAGTAATCGAGTCGCTCTTCCAACGCCAATCACTAACATGCCCGTTGCCATTGGGTCTAAAGTTCCAGCATGCCCAACTTTGCGCGTGTTGAAAAGTTTGCGCATTTTTGCAACAACATCATGTGAAGTGGGCCCACTTGGCTTATCAATAAGGACTATGCCTTCAATCGTCATAAACTTTTCGCTTAAATTGCTGTGTTAGCAAGTTTGGCAATAAGTAATTCAATCGATTCAGCAAGATCCAAAGTGGAGCTATAGCCAGCTGCATATTTATGTCCGCCACCACCCATAGCCAAAGCAACGGCGCCCACATCGACGGATGTTTTACTTCGCAGTGAAGCGCTCCAATGCCCATCATCTGCCTGTTTAAAAACCACGGAAACTTCAGCTTCCGAAGTTCGGCGCAAAGCTTCGATAACTCGTTCGGCGGCAAGTTCTGGCAGCGCGTTACGTTGCTCAAGTGATACTGAGGTGTAAACAAGTCCAGCGCCATTTGCTGCATCAGGTAGGAGCTTGGCCTTACTTATCGCATCGCCCATCATGACTAGCGCTGCCAAAGGTTCGTCATCAAACAACAGTCTTGAGAGAGTGGAATTATCAATGCCGGTATCAACTAACCGAGCTGCTGTCCGCAAAGTATGAGAAGTGGTCGATGAAAACTTAAATGAACCAGTATCAGTAGTTAACCCAGCAAAAATTGCACCGGCCATTTCAGTGGTAAGTGAAACTTCTAGTCGATCAATAAATTCCAGTACAAGTTCTGCTGTTGCGGCCGCGCCAGGATCAACCAAGTGGATTGTTCCAAATCCGGTAAAGGATGGGTGATGATCAATGGCAATTGACACTTCAGCAGCTTGCAGTATTTCTAGAGCAGTACCCAATCTTGCTACGGATGACACGTCGCAGGAAATCACTAAGTCCGTTTTTTCCAATACCTCTGGTGCGCGAATCAGTTGCGCACCTGGCAAGAAACTTAAGGAACTTGGAATCTCAAAATTTTCTTCGCCGACTGAAACTTGAACTTTCTTGCCAAGAGATTGCAAGGCCAATCCAAGACCTAGCGCTGACCCTAGCGCGTCAGCATCTGGAGTTACATGGGCCAAAAGTAGAACGCTAGAGCAACTTGAAACAGCAGCAAGCGCTTTATCCCACTCAGGTTGTGTGACGAAATTAGACACGGAAGTTACTTGGCTGCCGTGTCGGTCGTTTTGTATGGGTCGGCATCGCCGGAGTACCTGGCTTTTGCTGCCTGCTCGGCAACTGCCTTATCCGCAAGAGCTGCTTCTTGAAGTAAGTCGTCAATTACTCGGACATTCTCCGGTAACGCATCTCGAATGAATTCAACGGTTGGAGTGAACTTAATTCCAGTTCGTTTACCTATTTCGCTGCGAACCAGTCCCCTGCTGGAATCTAACGCAGCCGCTGAATCCAGTGCTTCAGTTTCATCACCAAACACCGTGTAAAAGACAGTTGCCTCCCTTAGGTCTGGCGATACCCTGACACTTGTCACTGTTACAAAACCAAGTCGCGGGTCTTTGACTTTAAGTTCAATAGTTTCAGCAACTATCTCTTGAAAGCGTTCGCCAAGTTTTCGTGCTCTCGCTGCGTCTGCCATCTTGAACTCCTTAACCCGTTAAACAAAAATTACTGATACCAAAAATAGAACGCAGTATTAAGTGCGAACTATCTCGCGCATCTCGAATGTTTCGATGATGTCGCCAACCTTGATGTCATTGAATGATCCAAGTCCGATACCGCACTCAAATCCCTCGCGCACTTCTGTCGCATCATCCTTAAATCGACGCAATGTATCGATCGAAAGGTCTGCTTGCACAACAGCGCCATCACGAACCAATCTGGCCTTTGCCTTGCGCTTAATTTCACCATTGAGAACTATGCAACCAGCGATATTTCCAAACTTGCTGGAGCGGAATACGTCGCGAACTTCCGCTGAACCAAGTTCAGCCTCTTCGTACTCAGCTTTACGCATGCCCTTTAGCGCCGATTCAATGTCATCAATTACGCCGTAAATGACGTTGTAGTAACGAATCTCAACATTCTCTCGATCAGCTAAATCGCGTGACTTGCCTTCTGGTCGAACATTGAAGCCAATGATCATTGCATCTGAAGCCGCTGCAAGCGATACGTCATTTTCAGTAATCGCACCAACACCGCGGTGGATGACACGCAAAATTACGTTCTCGTCGTCAACATCGATATTTAGTAATGCATCTTCAAGTGCTTCCACGGAACCAGATACGTCGCCCTTGATGATGATCTTGAGTTCAACAACTTCACCCTTTTCCAATGCCTTAAGGACATCTTCGAGAGTGTGACGACCACGGCGCGCAGCAAGTTCAGCATTTCGTTCTCGAGTGCCGCGTGATTGCGCAATCTGACGAGCAATGCGATCTTCCGCAACAACTAAGAAACTATCGCCAGCACTTGGTACTGAGGTGAGACCCAAAACTTGAACTGCGCGAGCAGGACCAGCCTCCTTTACAACTTCACCATTTTCATCCATCATGGCGCGAACGCGACCAAATGCATCGCCCACAACGATGGAATCTCCCGGACGAAGTGTTCCACGTTGCACCAATACAGTGGCAACAGGTCCACGACCACGGTCGAGATTAGCTTCAATGGCAACACCTTGTGCGTCTTGCACAGGATTAGCGCGAAGATCTAGACCCGCATCAGCAGTAAGCAGAATTGAATCAATTAATTCTGTGATGTTTAGATTTGATTTTGCAGATACATCAACAAAGATCGTGTCGCCACCATACTCTTCTGGAACTAGACCGTATTCCGTTAACTGACCGCGAACCTTGGTTGGATCAGCGCCTTCTTTATCAATTTTGTTAACAGCTACAACAATTGGAACGCCGGCAGCCTGAGCATGGTTTAGCGCTTCGATAGTTTGTGGCTTAACACCATCGTCGGCAGCAACTACCAAGACGGCAATGTCAGTTACTTGAGCTCCACGTGCACGCATAGCTGTAAAGGCCTCGTGTCCCGGAGTATCAATAAATGTGATTGCGCGCTCAACACCATCATGGGTGTGATGAATCTGGTAAGCACCGATGTGTTGGGTGATACCACCTGCTTCACGCTCAATTACGTTTGTCTGGCGAATCGCATCAAGTAATCGCGTCTTACCATGATCAACGTGACCCATGACGGTAACAACTGGCGGCCGAATTACTAAGTCTTCATCGTCACCTTCATTACCAAACTCAAGATCGTAAGATTCCAAAAGCTCACGGTCTTCATCTTCTGGTGAAATGATTTGGATTTCGTAATTAAGTTCGGCGCCAAGAAGTTGTAGTGTCTCCTCATTTACCGATTGAGTTGCGGTAACCATTTCGCCCATCTTGAAAAGAATCTGGACAAGTGAGGCTGGTTCAGCATTTATCTTGTCTGCGAAATCACTGAGCGAACAACCGCGAGCTAATCGAAGTACATCGCCGCGGCCCATTGCAACTGCGGATCCGCCAGTAACTGGCGCCATCATGTTGTCGTACTCTTGACGCTTTGCGCGCTTTGACTTGCGACCCTTTGATGGCCTGCCACCTGATTTACCAAAAGCTCCTGCCGCATTTCCGCGACCACCTGGTGCATTCGCACGACCACCTGGACGAGCACCTGGTGCGCCCGCTGCTCCCGGCGCTCCTGCGCCAGCAAATCCGCCAGCACCTGGGCCACCTGGACGCGCACCACCAAATCCACCGGGACGATCTCCCGCTGGGCGAGGTCCGCCAAAGCCACCTGGTCTTGCGCCCGCTCCACCTGGGCCACCTGGTCTTGGTCCGCCAAATCCACCTGGACGTTCGCCGCGATCTCCCGCTGGTCGACCTGGACCACCTGGACGAGCACCTGCTGGTCGAGGTGCGCCAGTTACGCTGCCACCTGGTCTTGGTCCAGCGCCACCTGAAGAAAATGGATTGTTACCTGCGCGCGGGGGCCGCGGCGCAGAAGTGAATGGATTGTTGCCTGGTCGAGGACCACCAGGTCTTGGACCGGGAGAAGCGCCAGGAACTGCAGGGGAACTTGTCGCGCCTGGAGTTTGTGGCACCTGCGTTTGCGCAGTATCGGCAGGCTGCGCAAGAGCGCCAGCTTGATCAATTACTGCTGGCGGTGTTGGTGTTGATTCAAAATCATTTGCAGGCGAAACCAGCGCTGCTACTTTTTTCGCTGCTACTTTTTTCGCCGGGGCTGGAGCGTTTGCGGCCGCTTCTTTTAATTCTGGGAACTTGTCATGCAATCTGCGAATAACTGGAGCTTCAACCGTCGAGGAAGCAGACTTGACGTACTCGCCGACTTCTTCAAGCTTTGAAATTATATCTTTGCTCTCGACGCCTAGCGCCTTTGCAAGTTCATAAACTCGGACCTTGGACACGATTCTCCAGTCTGGCCCGAGGACTATTTAGTCGGTTCGAACCTTCTCTTGTTTTTTCGCACTCATTTCTGAGCGCTCTTATTCTTGAAACCCAAACTTTGGGCTTCGTGCTTTGTTGCGCTAAAACTTAATTTGCAATTGTTCTCGACGTGCATAATTAAGACGCAGACCTTGATTGCATTAGTAAGTTCAGCGCGAACTTGGCGTTTGACATTGTTACTCCCGTTTTCAGCGGTAGTTGCGGATATTTAAAGTTAGTCAGTTAAGGCTAACTTGTAGACATTAAGAGTAACTCTCGGTTTTTCGAGAAGTTTGCTGCCAAATGCCTTGCCAAGTCTAGCCCAATTTAGAGAACCTTGAAAACAATGGGTTTTAGTAATTACTCTGTTGCAACTGAATCAGATTTGATGTCGATTTTGGCCCCAGTTAAGCGAGCGGCTAGGCGGGCGTTTTGACCTTCGCGACCAATTGCCAGACTTAACTGAAAATCGGGGACAACCACTCGAACGATTCGATTTTCGGCATCAATTAGCGTTGCTGAAATAACTTTTGCCGGTGATAAAGCGTGCTTTACGTACTCTGCTAAGTCGTCGCTGTAATCCACAATGTCAATTTTTTCGCCACCAAGTTCACTCATTACTGCCCGAACGCGCCCGCCTAGTGGGCCGATACAAGCACCTTTGGGATTAACGCTTGGAGATTTTGTTGAGACGGCAAGTTTAGATCTATGCCCAGCTTCTCGAGCTAGGCCTTCAATAACTACCGTGCCATCGGCAATCTCTGGTACTTCAAATTTAAATAATTCTTCAACCAATTTCGGGTGGCTCCGCGAAAGCGTAATGACCGGCCCCTTGGGACCCATTTTTACGGCGACTACATAACAACGAATTCTGGTGCCATGCGAGTAATCCTCACCCGGCACGCTCTCCTCTGGAGGCAACACGCCTTCAACTTTTCCTAAATTCACAAATACAAGTTGTCGATCGCTACCTTGCTGAATTACTCCAGAGACAATGTCGCCTTCTCGTGCTTGAAATTCGATCACCGTGGCATCATCATCGGCAGCCTTGAGGCGTTGCGCTATTACACCGCGAGCGAGTGAGGCAGCAACGCGTCCAAAACCAGCGGGGGTGGCGTCAAACTCGCCTATCTTGTTTCCATCATCATCAAGTTCATCTGCAGTCACAACAACGTGGCCGTTGGTTCGATCAAGTTCAACTCGAGCACTTTCATGTGCTCCCGTTGAATGTAAGTATGCAACAAGAAGCGCTTGCTCAATGGATTCAACTACGTAATCAAGGGCTAAGCCACGCTCCGTTGTTAAATTTTTTAGAGCAGAAATGTCGATGTCCATGTCACTACGTCCTAATCAATTTCTTGCGCTGAACTATCAGACTCGTCAGAGTCTGAAGCATTGGATTCTTTGGGCATCTTCTTAAACTCAACTTCTACGTGCGCTCTTGAAACTTCATTTATGTTTACGACACGAGACTTTCCATCCACCAATAGCGTGACGTTGGGGTTTTCGAATTCAGTGATTCGCCCAATTGCGTTGATCGCATCGCCTGCAACATTTACTAATCGGCCAATGTTTCGTGCCCAATGAACTGGCTTAGTTAAAGGAGAGCTGACTCCTCGAGTGCCCACTTCAAGTAAATAAGGCGCCTCACCCATGACGTCACTAGCATCAAGAAATTCAGAAATCGCTCGTGATACCGCCGCAACTTCATCTAGGTTCACCCCAGAATCACCATCAACTGTGACATCTACAACACGTTGGTTTCCAGACTTAGAAATTGTTACATCATCTAGATCCAAGGAAAAGGTATTCACAACAGGAGTCAGTTGTTCGATGAGTTCGCTGGCAGTCACCATTTTTAAGCCTTTTCAATTTGGTCGAGCAGTTGTAATTCGATGTTAGCGTGAACGCAACTCAAAAGACATACCTAAAGTTATCGTTCGAGAAATCCCAATTTCCTGGCAGTGAGCATGAACAATACTTATGTGAGTAGTTTTCAAATTGACCTACCAAGGCGCGCGTTTATTGCGCTCATAGGTGGCTCTGCATTACTCATTGCATCATGTGGAAATGTCCGCGTCGAACCAGAAGTTTCCGCCGAAGAAGCCGGGATCCAAGCGATCATTGCCGAAAAATCCAAGTTCATCCTCGCGGCAAATTCAGTTGCCGCGTCTTATCCAATTTATGCTTCCCCATTGAAAATAGTGATCGAGCACAACGAACTTCACATCGAAGCGTTAACTAAGTTTGCGCTACTTGCCGTACCGCAGTCCGATGCGAGTGCAACGCTAGAGGGATTATTGACCTTGTCCAGAATCTCGGCACAGTGTTCTGCATTTTCAACAAAACACCTGGAGTTTGCTTGCTCTGGAGTTAACCCAGAGCTATCTCGAACTTTAGGTTTAATTGCGGGTTCAGAGATCATGCATCATGCGTTCTTGAATGCGACAGCAGCATGACCATTCCTCCAGTAATAGATACCGAGTCAGCACTTCAGGATTTAGTTTCAAGTTGCCATGGTGCCATTTATGCCTATGGTGTGGTTGCTGCGCAGTTAACCCAATCAGAGAACGCACTTGATGCCATCGCGCGTTACCGAATCAAGCGCGATCAACTTATCGAACTCTGCGTGAAACTTGGCATCACACCCGCCCCAGCTCGCGCCGCGTATGAACTTCCTGCACCTGTAAAAGATGATGTATCGGCAAAAGTTGCTGCAGCCTTGCTTGAGGAACGCGCATGTGCGCATTGGGCAACTGCGCTTAGTTACCTACCAAAGGCTGCTTCAAGATCAGAGTCTAAATTCTTACAAACCTGTGCCCTGAGTTCGTTCAAATGGTCTGGCGTTATTAAGGCCTTTAGTTCAGCCTAAAAATTAAATGGTTGCAACCAGGCGGGTAATTAAAACACCAAGCATTACCAAGAAAATTATTCGAACGAAAACACTTCCCCGAGTAAGTGCAGTCCGCGCCCCAATGAAACCTCCGAGCAAATTCGCCGGCGCCATTAGCGCCGCTACCAACCACATCACGTAGCCACCAGGGATGAATATGACAAGCGCAGCCAAGTTGGTGGAAACATTTACAAACTTTGCAAGTGCAGACGCACTCAGAAAACTATCTTTAAGCAAAGCAACTAATCCAAACACAAGAAACATTCCAGTACCGGGACCAATTAGGCCATCATAAAAACCGATACCTAATCCGAGTAGTGGTGCAAGAACTGGCGACGGACTGCGCACTTGTAATTGTGGTTTACCAAATTCAGGTCGGAAAATTGTCACAAGTCCAACACCAATAAGTATTGTCAAAATTATGGGTTCAAACCAGGCCCGTTCTACTCTGGTGGCCAAAATTGCGCCCAATACTGAGCCTGCAAAAGCAGTGGCCATCATTGGAAGAAGTACTTTGGAATTGATCGCAATCTTTTTTCGATAGGTAATTGCGGCAGCGCTGGTACCAACTACCGATACTGCCTTGTTGGTGCCAAGGACACTTGCCAGTGGCGCAGTCGGGAATGACCAGAGTAAGACGGGTAATTGAATTAGCCCGCCACCACCTGCAACAGCATCGACAAAGCCGGCGATGAAAGCTGCGGCCACGCAAAAGATCAGCGTCCACATGGTTATCTCAGCTAGAAGCGAAGTCATGACTCTTGGTTATTCCAATTGATAACAACATCGAGAACTTCGCCAAGTTTTTGCACGGTTGCTGCAGGCGTGATTCCTAGATCAGTAGATTGCGACGCCGGGATATTGGAATGTGGGATCCAGATACCTCGCATTCCTACTGACTGCGCTCCATGGATGTCATCGAATAATCGATCTCCAACGAAGGCTGTCTCTTGCGCTGTTACATCAAGGTTGTACAACACATCTGCAAACACACTTCGATGCGGCTTTCCCGTTGGTGACTCGCTCGTGAACAACATGTAATCAAATAAGTGCATGATCCCATCGCGCTCGAGAACTGATTCATGTTGGGCCCGCGGCCACATGGTATTTGAAAGAACAGCAGTCTTGATGCCGTATCCACGAAGTGCTTCAAGTAACTGCGTTGCATCAGGATCGGTATAAGTGTGTGGGTTCCAGCCAGTGAAATAATTTTCTAATGCCTTGTAATGCGTGGCCGAAGAAGTATCAACACCTGCTTCGTGAAAGAGTTCATCCAGCACACCCGTGCCGACCTCGCCATCGGTATCAAATTGTCGAAGCCAACGCGATGCTTCACCTAGGTTTAGCTTTTCAGCCAGCGAATCGGCGTTTATTGGATCATAAATAGTTGCATAACCCAACCACAGCTGTAATAAGTCAACGTTGTGCCATGGAGTTAGAGTTCCTCCCCAATCAAAAATTACTGCCTTGATAGCCACGGTGTTAGTTCGTTACCAGCGCCACAACACTTGCGACAAAATCATTAACCGGAACTTGGGTTTGCTCCCCAGTTTTGCGATCTCGAAGTTCGATAACGCCATCAGCTAGCCCCCGGCCAACAACAGCAATCGTTGGGACTCCTAATAGTTCGGAGTCATTAAATTTAACGCCAGGAGACACTCCCCTGCGATCATCAAATAAAACTCGCACTCCAAGTTTTTCCAGTTCCTCAGAAACTCTTGCAGCAACATCAAATGGCTCGTCTTCTTTGCCAGTTGCAATGATGTGAATGTCGGCCGGAGAAACTTCACGCGGCCAAATGAGACCCTTTTCATCGTGTGATTGCTCAGCAATCGTTGCTACTGCGCGAGAAACTCCAATTCCATAGGAACCCATGGCTACCGTTACTAACTCACCGTTTTCATCCAGCACTTTGAGGTCAAGCGTCTGTGCGTATTTGCGACCCAACTGAAATATGTGTCCGATTTCAATGCCACGTGCAATGATCACTTCACTCTCGCAATTGGAGCAACCATCACCTTGTCGTACTTCTGCTGCTTCAATCACGCCATCCCATGAGAAATCACGCCCTGCGACTAAGTCATAAACGTGATTGCCACGAACATTTGCGCCGGTAATCCAACGTGATCCTGCAACAACTCGTGGATCAACTAAATATTTGATTCCAGATGACGAAGCTAAACCCAGTACCTGCGGCCCAATGTAACCCTTGACCAGTGAAGGATACCTTTTGAAATCTTCTTCTTCAAAAGGTTCAATCGAAACTGGATGAACAGCGGCTTCCACGCGCTTTAAATCAACTTCGCGATCACCCGGCAAGCCAATAATCAAAGGTTCGCGTTTGCCATCAAGTGACACCTGCATAACGACAACATTCTTAAGTGTGTCACTTGCGTTCCAGTCGCGATCTGCTCGCCTAAGTTCGGCTCTGTTATTTGAAATGTCTACGAGCGAAGCAATGGTTGGGGTGTCAGGTGTATCTTCCACATGCGCGGCTGGTGTTGCTGTTGCATCGATTTCATTTGGGACGCGCGTGGTAATCGCTTCAACATTTGCAGCAAGCCCACACTTGGGACACTTTACGTAAGTATCTTCGCCACTTTCACAAGTTGCCAAAAATTCTTCACTCTTAGACCCACCCATGGCGCCGGACATCGCTGAAACGATTTCGTAATTTAGCCCAAGGCGATCAAATGTCTTGATGTACGCCTCGCGGTGATTTTGATAAGAAACTTCGAGTCCTTCATCATTGATATCAAAAGAATACGAATCCTTCATTACAAATTCCCGAGCCCGCAAGATACCGGCACGTGGTCGCGCTTCATCGCGATACTTGATTTGAATTTGATAGATACTCAGAGGCAAATCCTTATAAGAGGAAAATTCACCTTTAACCATCAGGGTGAACATCTCTTCATGCGTTGGCCCCAGTAAGAAGTCTGCCTTCTTGCGATCCTGAAGCCGAAACAAATTGTCGCCATACTCATCCCAGCGACCAGTTTTTTCAAATGGTTCACGAGGTAACAACGCTGGAAAGTGAACTTCTTGAAAGCCAGCTTTGTCCATTTCTTCGCGAACAATGCGCTCCACATTTCGATAAACCAAATACCCAAGCGGGAGCCAGGACCAAAGTCCAGGACCTACTCGCCTGACATATCCGCCACGAACTAGAAGTCGATGGCTGGGCACCTCGGCATCCGCTGGATCCTCGCGTAATGTTCGCAAGAACAGGGTTGACATGCGCAGCACTTTGACTCCTCACGGGCGATTAATGAATGTTCCAATGGTACTTGAGGAATCACTAAGCCTTGCTGACACTCGCGGTTACTCAGAACAACACAGTTGCGAACGTGTCCACTTGCTCGAATCCAACGTTTTTGTAAGTTGCAAGCGCAGGTGCATTGAAGTTATTGACATAGAGCGATACCACTGGAGCAATGTCAGTCAAAATATATTTAACGACTGCCGCCATGGCTGGCGCCGCGATTCCTTGGCCTCGATACTCAGGCTTAACCCAAACTCCCTGAACTTGGGACACCTCGGCGCCGACGGTACCAACTTCTGCCTTGAAGACCAGTTCATTACCTCGATAGCGCACAAATGAGCGACGAGCAGATACTAGTTCTGAAACACGATTTCGATACGCCCTCGCGCCACCTCCTGAATTAGGACTAACGCCAACTTCTTCAGTGAACATTGCAACGCAAGCCGGAACTAATTCATCCAAATCTGCCAATGTGGAATATCGGACTTCATCATCAATTGCAATCCGTGACTGCTCATGCATTACAAGTACCGGTTGATTCTCGCGCACTTCCCGTGCACTTCCCCAGGCTGTAGATAACCGAGACCAAAGATCTAGTACCTCTGAAGCTGGGCCAACAATTGATGAACTTCTTCTTCCGCTTCGCGACAATACGCTGGCAAACTCTTGGCGAGCAATGAGTGAAGTATTTACTGGAATTACATTTGCGCCACACAACAGTGCGGATTTAAGTTTTCCATCATCAAAGTATCCAAGTAAATCTGAATAGCTTTTTCGGAACCCACCACTTCCACTCTCAACTCGAGCAGCTAAAAGGCAGTGCCGGATTGGATCTTGCACGATCAGAGATTGCAGTTGCGAAATTGAGTCTGCATCTATAGCACGAACCTCGTGAGCCAAGTTAACTCACTCTACTTATTTGGTGAGGCATTAACTCACTCTGCCTACTGGGTGAGCCAAGTTATCTCACTCTGCCTACTGGGTGAGGCATTAACTCACCGTAACAATAGGTGCGCCTGCTGCTTCCATTTGTTCAGCTAACTTCATTGCTTCTTCAATCAAAGTTTCTACGATTTGAGCTTCTGGCACAGTTTTAATGACTTCGCCTTTTACGAAGATCTGACCCTTACCGTTTCCGCTAGCTACACCTAGATCCGCTTCGCGAGCTTCGCCTGGTCCATTAACTACACATCCCATAACCGCAACTCTTAATGGAACTTCAAGACCTTCTAATCCTGCAGTTACTTGCTCAGCCAGGGTATAAACGTCAACTTGTGCTCGCCCGCAAGATGGGCAACTCACAATCTCAAGTCTGCGTTGTTTCAAATTCAAAGATTCTAAAATTTGAATTGCTACTTTAATTTCTTCAACCGGCGGGGCGGAAAGCGAAACTCGAATGGTATCTCCGATGCCATCTGCGAGTAAGGAACCAAACGCAACAGCAGATTTAATTGTTCCTTGGAATAACGGTCCAGCTTCAGTCACTCCTAAGTGAAGTGGGTAATCACATTTAGCTGCGAGCAACCGGTAGGCCTGAACCATGATGACGGGATCATGATGCTTAACCGAAATCTTGATGTCACCAAATCCATGCTCTTCGAAAAGTGACGCTTCCCAAAGCGCTGACTCAACCAAAGCCTCCGGCGTAGCTTTGCCATACTTTTCCATTAACCGCTTATCGAGTGATCCTGCGTTAACACCAATTCGAATGGGTATGCCAGCATCACCAGCAGCTTTTGCGATCTCTTTGACTTTGTCATCAAATTGTTTGATGTTGCCTGGGTTAACTCGCACGCCAGCTACGCCAGCGTCAATTGCCGCAAACACATACTTTGGCTGGAAGTGAATGTCAGCGATTACCGGGATACTCGACTTCTTAGCGATTTGAGCAAGTGCGTCAGCATCATCTTGACTTGGTACTGCTACCCGAACTATTTGACAACCCGAGGCAGTTAATTCTGCAATTTGCTGCAAAGTGCTATCCACATCTGCAGTTAATGTCGTTGCCATCGACTGGATGCTAATTGGGGCGTCCCCACCAACTGCGATGGGATGAGTGCTGTGGCGCAAGGTGATTTGACGACTCTTGCGGCGCGGCGAAATTACAGGGGGTGGCATTTCCGGCAGTCCAAGATTGATCGTCATGTTTTCATTATCGCTCATGTTTGTAGTTATTGCTTAAAAGGACAGCGGTTTTATGATGTCAGCCAAAATTACGACAACTGACATAGCAACCAAAGCCAATGACATCGCGTAGGCAACTGGCAACATCTTCGCGGTGTCGACAGGGCCTGGAAGTGGCTTTCGTCGAAGTCTGGCAAGTTGGCGGCGCAATCCCTCGTAAAGTGCTCCTGCTATGTGGCCGCCATCCAAGGGCAAAATTGGAACCATATTAAAAACAAACAAAAATAGATTCACAGATGCCAACAAATTAATTAAGTCAGCTACTTTGTAAATGCTCGGGATGCCTTCACTGCCCGCTATCTGACCGCTGATGCGACCAATTCCAATGACACTCACCGGGCTTTGTGGATCGCGCGGCACCGGAGTAAACAGGTCTCCAGCTAAACCAAAAACCCGAGCTGGAAAATCAAGTAACGCACTAGCGCTCGCTACGGTAAGCGTCGCCATGAAATCTGGCACTTCGGAGACTGGCGCCGGAACCAAATTAAATGCTGGAGAAATCCCAAGGAAGCCACGTTTGGTGAACTCCCCTGTGGCATTACCTGAAGTATCCACAATTGCAGTTTCATAAGAAGCAACCTCGACAGTTTTAGTTACGACTTCTCCTTGTGGGGTTCGATAAGTTACTGGCACGCTCTCGCCAGCTCTCGTCGCAAGCGCAGGTGCGAGCGCCTCCCAACTAGAAATTTCTACGCCAGCTACGGAAAGTAAAGTGTCTTGCGCCTTTAGGCCAATTAGCGCAGCGGGAGTTTGTTTGCCACCGACACATTCACCGTTGGTTGAGGCAATGCCATTTGGATTTGCGGCGGTAGGAACGCAGGCAACTACTTCACTTACGGTCGTCGTTACTTCTGGTCGTCCGATTACGCTCAGTGAAATTGTGAACAAGATTGAAGCGATTACCAGATTCATGAATGGGCCACCGAACATGACGGCGAGTTTTTTTGGAACACTCAAACGGTAAAAAGTTCGTGGCTCATCAATCGCAGAGATTTCGGCAAGAACTTCCTCTCGCGCTGACTCGACCATTAATCCAACGCGACCTAGGTGTTCCTTGTCTTGTACTCCAGCGGGATTGGGCGGAAACATTCCAATCATTCGGATGTACCCACCAAGAGGAATTGCCTTGATGCCGTACTCAGTATCGCCCTTTTTCCGCGACCATAAAGTTGGGCCAAATCCGACCATGTATTGCGGAACCTTAACGCCAAATCTTTTGGCAGGGAGCAAGTGACCAAGTTCATGAAGTGCAATGGATCCTAATAATCCAAGAGAAAAAACTAATACGCCAAGCAAAGTCAACATAGTTAATCCTTACGCACTGAAGTCATCATTGACGCCAAGTAACTCTTGACCAGATCGTTGTGCCCATTCTGCTGCCTTTAAAACTTCTTCTATCGTCAGCTCTGCATCAGAAACAAAATTAGTTTCGATGTGCGCATCCAGCACTAGGGCTACAAAGTCGACAATTTTTACAAAGCTCATTTTCCCAGCCAAGAATGCGGCCACTGCCACTTCGTTTGCACCATTAAGTACTGCTGGCGCTGTACCCGCTAATGCACCTGCGCGCTTTGCAAGCGAAACTGCTGGAAAATTTACTTCATCAAGTGGTTCGAAATTCCACGAAATTGGCGCGGTCCAATCGCATGCCGGTGACCCGTTTGCAATTCGATTTGGCCAATTCAAACTTAATGAGATTGGCAAATGCATGTCGGGTGGACTTGCCTGCGCGATGGTCGAACCATCAACAAACTCAACCATTGAATGAACCACTGACTGTGGATGCACTACGACTTCGATGTTTTCAAAAGGTACATCGAACAATAAGTGAGCTTCAATAATTTCTAAACCTTTATTCATCATGGTTGCAGAATTAATTGTGACCACAGGACCCATCGACCAAGTTGGATGCTTTAGCGCTTGCTCGACTGTTACCTCATGTAATTGCGCCAAGCTCATGCCACGAAAGGGTCCACCACTTGCAGTCAAAATTAGTTTGCTAATTTGTTTACCTTGCTGACCGAGTAGGCATTGTGCAATCGCAGAGTGCTCGCTATCAACTGGAACAATCTGCCCAGGTTTAGCTAACTTCGTGACGGCAGCCCCGCCAATTACTAACGATTCTTTATTGGCCAAGGCTAAAGTGGAACCAGCTTTTAAAGTTGCCACAGTTGGCAATAATCCAACGGCACCGGTGATTCCATTTACCAAAACATCAACGGGTATTTGTGCTAATTCAGTTGCGGCACTCGGTCCAATGAAAAGTTTAGGAAGTGTGAAATTTCCTTCCGAATAACCTAATTTTTTTGCATGTGCATAAAGTGCGAGTTGGACATCTTGTGCTGACGTTGCATTGGCAATTGCTAAGTACTCGACACTGAATTCCAAGGCTTGTTGCGCCAACAAAGTGGGATTACTTCCACCGGCGCATATTCCAACAACATTAAAATCGGTGGGATTTGCCCGGATGATGTCAAGAGTTTGCGTTCCAATACTTCCCGTGGAACCCAAAACCGAAACCTGACGCGGTTTATTCACTGTCACTTCTTATTAATGTTCATTATTAATGTTCACTGTTGGTTAGAGAGCCAAGTCGCTGAGAACCAGAATACGCTCATGAGTAAGGTCTTGCATCGCATGACGCAAACCTTCTTTGCCGACGCCAGATGCTTTAACGCCACCATATGGCATTTGATCAGATCTAAATGTTGGTACATCACCAATAATGACACCGCCAACTTCCAATTCAGTGTGCGCGAGGAATGCAGTTTGTAAATTGTGAGTGAATACACCTGCTTGCAATCCGAACGGCGAATCATTAACGATGTCGAGACCTTCTTGCGTGGATGCTATGGAATTCAAAAGCATTACCGGACCAAAAACCTCATTGCAAGAAACTTTTGCATCTATTGGTACATCGATTAAAACAGTTGGTTCATAAAATGAACCGTTACGCTTGCCGCCCGTTAGCACTTTTGCGCCAGCAGCAACTGCTTCATTCACCCATTCCTCAACTCGAACGGCAGCAGCTTCATTAATCATCGGACCAACAACAGTTTTTTCATCACGCGGATCACCATTTGGAAGCGCCGCAACGGCAGCCACAATGCGATTTCTTAAATCTTCGAATAATGATTCGTGTATCAGGACTCGCTGTACTGAAATGCAAGATTGTCCAGCTTGGTAGTTTGCAAAAGTCGCGATGCGTGCAGCAGCCCAAGTTAGATCTTTTTCGCTACTCCAGTCCTCTAGTACAACTACCGCCGCGTTTCCACCGAGCTCTAAGGTGATGTGTTTGCTAGGAACTGCTTTTTGAATTTCAAACCCAACTTTGTCAGAACCAGTGAAGGACACAACTGGTAATCGCACGTCAGCGACCAATGCTGGCGCTGCCTCATTGCCAACTGGAATCACAGACCACGAGCCAACAGGTAAATCTGCCTCAGCCAAAATCTCACCAAGTAACAATGCGCTAAGCGGTGTACTTGGAGCAGGCTTTACAACTATGGGTGCGCCCACTGCAATAGCAGGCGCAACTTTATGAGCTACAAGATTCATTGGAAAATTAAAAGGTGAGATGCCAAGAACAGGTCCATGTGGAAATCTACGAATGATTGCCATGCGCCCAGCGGTAGCGGCCTCGGTATCAAGGCGTTGTAGTTCGCCGGAAAATCTGCGAACTTCCTCGGCAGCCCAGCGGAAAACTAAGCCTGCTCGACCTGCTTCCACTCGCGCCCACATTAATGGCTTACCGTTCTCATCCAGAATTAATTGCGCGATTTCCTCAGCCCGTTCGGTCAAGCGCTTTGATATCAACATCAGAGCATCCGCGCGCTGCGCTGCAGTCGTTCGCCGGGTGGCGTGCCGTGATTCCCAGGCGCCAGCGACCGCTTGTTCGACATGAGCTGCGCTTGGAACGTAATACTGGCCAATTACTTTTCCATCACCAGGATGAATAACATCAGCAACTGTGTCACTTGTGACGGGTTTTCCAGCAATCCAAAATGGGTAAATAGCGCTCATAACCCCATACGTTACGCCCTATTGGGGCGAGAAACTAACTGTGACTGGGTCAGATTCCAAAGCCAGGAGTCTCGATTTGCCTGATTTTCTGGCAGGTCTAGCATTGTGACATGACAACTACCAACATCTCATCTCCTGTAAACGGAATTGCGCAAGAACGAAACCTGGTCACAGCAGTTCCAGGACCCAAATCCCTTGCAATGCTTGAGCGTCGTACTGCGGCCGTAAGTGCTGGCGTTGGCTCCACGCTACCTATCTATATAGAACGTGCCGGTGGTGGTGTTGTCGTAGATATAGATGGCAACTCGCTAATCGACATGGGTTCCGGAATTGCCGTAACCGGTGTTGGAAATGCGGCTGAAGAAGTAGTTGCTCGCGTGCAAGAGCAAGTCGCAAAATTTACCCACACCTGCTTTACCGTCACCCATTACGAAGGTTATGTCGAAGTTTGCGAAGCATTGAATCGACTAACTCCTGGAGATCACGAGAAGCGCTCCGCACTTTTTAACTCAGGCGCCGAAGCAGTTGAGAATGCTGTAAAAATTGCTCGTGTCTACACCAAGCGTCAAGCTGTTGTCGTGTTTGAGCACGGTTATCACGGTCGCACTAACCTAACTATGGGAATGACTGCAAAAGTTATTCCTTACAAGCAAGGCTTTGGACCGTTCGCACCGGAAATTTATCGCATGCCAATGTCCTACCCTGCCCATGATGGACTAACCGGCGCAGAAGCAGCAGCACATGCAATTAGTCGCATGAACAAGGAAATCGGTGCCGAGAACATTGCGGCTATTGTCATCGAACCAATCCAAGGTGAAGGTGGCTTTGTTGTACCTGCTGCTGGATTTATGAGTGACTTAGTCCAGTACTCAAAGGACAGTGGAATAGTTTTTGTTGCTGATGAAGTACAAACTGGTTTTTGCCGTACTGGTAACTGGTTTGCTTCCGAGCATGAAGGTATCGTCCCCGACATGATCATTACGGCAAAAGGCATTGCAGGTGGATTACCACTAGCTGCAGTTACTGGCCGCGCCGAAATCATGGACTCAGTGCACGCAGGTGGACTTGGTGGAACATACGGCGGAAACCCAATCGCATGTGCAGCAGCACTTGGTTCAATCGCCGTTATGGAACGTGAAGATTTAAATGCAAAGGCTCGTCGCATTGAGGAAATCATGAAGCCTCGGCTGGAAAAAATTGCGGCCGATACTGGTGTGATTTGTGAAGTTCGTGGCCGTGGCGCCATGGTTGCGGTGGAAATTGTAAAAAAGGGAACAAATGAACCAGATGCCGACATGACTAACAAAGTGGCAAAAGCTTGTCATGCAAACGGTGTGTTAGTCCTAACTGCTGGAACATATGGAAATGTTTTGCGCTTCCTGCCGCCAATGGTTATGCCTGAGCATTTGCTAGATGATGCATTAACAATCATTGAGCAACAGTTCAAAGAAGCTACTGCTTAAATCCTGATTTAAAATGACGCAAGAAACTGAACACTCATCTGTTAAACGCGTGCGCACAGAACTTGAACGTCATGGCATAGCAACCGAAATTAGACACTTATCGGATACTGCGCGAACGGCGCTAGAGGCTGCGCAAGTACTGGATGTAGAAGTCGGTCAGATCGCATCCTCGATTGTGTTTAAGATTTCTGATCATGAAGGTGAACAACCTCTGCTAGTTGTGACCTCTGGTCGCCATCGCGTAGACACTGAATTAGTGGCCAAAGCGCTTGGACTTGAAAAGTTAGGGCGTGCTGACGCCGACTTCGTACGGTTGTGGAGTGGGTTTGCTATCGGCGGCGTATCTCCAGTTGGCTGGCTCCATGAGGGTGAAGTATTTCAACCCCAGACCATAATTGACCAAGCTCTTGGCGACTACCCAATTGTTTGGGGTGCATGCGGTCACACTCACGTAGTTTGCAGCCTAAATTTTGAATCCTTACTCGACATAACCGCAGGAACAGCGCTCGCTGTTGCGCACGACTAAAGTCGAACTTGTGTACGTTCGAATTGACATAACCCGAGTCAGCAGCAGAAATATTCCAACTGCATTTTTATTGATGGCAAGTCAGCGACGATTACTGCGCAAAATTCCTGGCTTAGATTTTTTTAAGTTAATGGGTACGGGCTCCGGCAAGACCTTCACGGTTCGAGACGCCGATGTACACCACTGGTGCACGTTAACAGTTTGGCAAACTGAGGCAGATTCTCAGAGTTTTCCCAATAGTAAACCAGCACAGCAGTGGGCAAAAATTGCAAAGTCACAGGCGCACTTGGAATTGATTCCACTTGCATCCAAGGGAACTTGGGCAGGTGAATCCCCATTTGGAAATCCCGTGCCAGAGAAATGGACTGGACTGACTGCCGCACTTACCCGAGCAGCCATCAAGCCAAAATGGTGGCTGGAATTTTGGCGAAGCGTTCCGCCAGTTTCAGCGGATTTAAATTCAACCCCAGGACTTATTGCCAGCTTAGGTATAGGTGAAGCGCCAGTTGGATTACAAGGAACTTTTAGTTTGTGGCAAAACAATGACAGCATTACGCAGTTTGCATCGCGACAGAAGCCACATGCAGCTGTAATTGCCCGCACTCATGAAACCGGCTGGTATTCCGAGGAACTTTTTGCGCGCTTTAAAGTCACAAAGCTGTCTGGCACTTATGCAAATGTTGATCTTGATTTAGTTGAAGCTGGGCTCTCTGGAGAAGTCGATTCATCATGAGTTCATTAATTAAACCCAAGCGCAATCCAACACTTGTGCTAGCTGGTATTGCAGCAGTCATTACAGTGCTTGCAAATATATTGTGGGCAATTTTTTCTGGACCAACACGCGATGCGCTAACCATAACTGGCGTACTCGCGTTTTCCATCGCATCTGGGCTGCATGCCTACAGCGCTTTAGGTAAGGCGCGATTAATTAAGTTCATTTCGATTGCGTTAATTGCCACCATAGTCATTGAAATTATTGGCGTTAAAACGGGAATCCCTTTTGGCACCTACGAATATAATTTAGAACGCCTCGGACCAACGGTGCTTCAAGTGCCGCTACTAATTCCGTTTGCTTGGTTCATGATGCTTTATCCAGCTTGGTTAGTTGTCGGCGATCAAGTTAAAGCTAAGGTGCCTGCAATCCTTATGAGTGCACTCCTCATGGCAACTTGGGATTTGTATCTGGATCCACAGATGGTTAACGAAGGGTATTGGACCTGGTTTGTTGCGGGTGTACCCAGTCAAGAAATTCCAATTTCCAATTTCGTTGGCTGGTTTATCACTGCCGTGATTATCTTTACCCTAATCTCAATATTTGTTGGCACCCCAAAATCGCAAGTTAGCAACCTCGTTCCCTACGCGCTAATGATGTGGATATGGTTGGGCAGCTTTTTAGTGAACATAGTAACGATTTCACCTTTTCTTGGTGAACCAAAAGTTGCCTGGTCTGGCTTTATCGGAATGGGAGTCCTACTTCTCCCCTGGGCTTGGCTGACATGGCGACGACGCTAATTCTTATTGCAGTCATAATTTCACTGCTGTTAACTGCTCACACTTTCTATAATCAATTTTGCCTGATTCGACCAACCCCAAGATTGATTTCGCATCGAGTCGCAATCTTGATCCCAGCAAGAAATGAAGACCTCACAATTGAAGCAGCGGTTAGAAGCGCGTTAGCGCAGCAATCACTTCAATCATTTGTTGTAGTCGTACTAGACGATGCTTCCAATGACTCAACGCTTGCAAAAGTAACTGCAATAACGGATTCCAAGCTTCAGGTGATTTCTGGGGACGCGGATTTACCCAGTAACTGGCTTGGTAAGAATTGGGCTTGCCATCGATTGACAGAAAGTGTGACGGCTGATTATTTCGTGTTTATTGATAGCGATGTTGTTTTAGAACCACTGGCCGTAGCCAGCGCTATTTGTGCCATGGAGAAAAATGCCTTGGATTTAGTTAGTCCATATCCAAAGCAGCTCACCAGTTCTTACCTTGCCAAGCTAGTGCAGCCACTCTTGCAGTGGTCCTGGTTAACGACGGTTCCACTCGGTCTAGCGAGGCAAACTAATCGCGGCAGCCTCGCTGTTGCAAATGGTCAATTTCTAGTTTGCAGCGCAACAGCCTATGCAGCTAGTGGCGGCCATGAAGTAATTAAGGATCAAGTACTTGATGATATTGAATTGCTCCGCGCTTTTTATAAAAAGGGTTTCAAGGGTTGCGTCATAGATGGTTCGGCGCATGCAACCTGCCAGATGTATCGAACTGATAAACAACTAATTGCTGGGTATTCGAAAAGTTTATGGACTGCCTTTGGTGGAATTTTAGGTTCATTAGCAATAAATACGTTTTTTATGTTTGTCTACGTGTTTCCACTTTATGGATTCTTTATAAATCAGCCTTGGCTCGCGGTCCTCGGATTATTCGCGGGCACATCCGGGCGAGTAATAACTGCTCGAGCGACTCGCAGTCGTGTTTTCCCAGAAGCGCTCTTGCATCCGTTATCAATAATCGTTTTTTTGTGGCTGAACATTGTCTCTTGGTCGCGACATCTGCGTGGAGTTAACACTTGGAAAGCAAGGGACCTAAAGTAAGACCGTGGCTAACGTAGTTGTAATTGGTGCTGGCATGGGTGGGATGGCGTGCGCCGCCAGATTAGCCAGCAAAGGCCATCAAGTCACCGTTCTTGAACAAAGTTCGACTTGGGGTGGCAAGTTAGGAATTGTTAGCCACGATGGTCACTTGTTTGATACTGGTCCGAGCCTGCTGACATTGCCCGCGGTTTACCGAGACTTATTTCTAAAAACTGGCGCCGCTCTGGAAGACAGTATCGAGATTGTTGATCTTGACACGGCATTTAGATACCAATTCAGTGATGGCACCGTTTTGAAAATGCCTGGAGTTGGAATAGGTAAGTGCGCTGAAGCAATCGGCGACACACTCGGCGGCACAAGTGCCGAGCAATGGCGGGCATTCATGAAGCGCGCCGCAAAAATGTGGTCAGTTACCCGCCGGCCATTTCTAGAATCTGAACTTCACGGACTCTCAAGTTTGATTTCAATGTCATGGCGGTTAGGTGATTTGCGAACAATCGCACCAACTAAAACTTTGCGGGACCTAGCGCAGGAATATATTTCTGATCCACGACTTTTAACGTTAGTGGACAGATATGCAACCTATACCGGCTCGGATCCGCGCCAAGCACCCGCGGCATTAGCAACTGTCCCCTACGTTGAGCAGATGTTCGGTGCTTACCACGTAGCGGGCGGGCTGCGCGAGCTTGGGCGAGCTCTTTACGAACGTGCTTGCGCGCTCGGGGTGAAGTTTGAATTTTCCTGCACAGTAGAAAACATCTCTGCTAACCCAGTAATTAATGGCGTGACAGTTGTAGGTGGGCGGTTTATAACTGCTGACATTGTTGTAGCCAACGCAGACGCCAGTAATGTCTATGGCTCGTTACTTACCGGTGAGGCATTAGTTAAAACAAAATCAGCCACGAAATCATTGCAGAAAGCGACTCCTTCACTTTCTGGTTTTGTAATCCTGCTTGCTATGGATGGCGTGACTCCAGATTTTGAACACCACAATGTATTTTTTCCTAGCAACTATGACGATGAGTTTGATTCGGTATTTGGTATTGGTAAGCCTGCATGTCCAGTTCCAGACCCAACGATCTACATTTGCAACCCGAAGGATCCCAAAATGTCTCCTGCTGGTTCAGAGTCTTGGTATGTATTGGTCAATGCACCGCGTCATGACAAAAACAATGGAATAGATTGGTCCGCTGATGGACTAGCTCAAAGTTACGCAAGTTCAGTTCAGAAAACACTTGCCTCTCGCGGCGTAGCAGTGGATGCTCGAGTGAAATGGCAAGAAGTAATTTCGCCAGCAGACTTGGAGCGAAATACTTTGGCGCCTGGTGGTTCAATTTATGGAACTTCCAGCAACGGCATGCGCTCAGCATTTTTGCGCCCAGAGAACTCGACAAAAATTCCAAATCTTTACTTAGTGGGTGGCTCCGCTCATCCTGGCGGAGGTCTACCACTTGTAGGCATGTCAGCTGAAATCGTTGCTCGTCGAATTGGTCGCGCTTAGTACGTTATTTAATTATGGATCTATAAGTTCGCATCAAATGCGTAAACCCAATTACGCCAAGAACCAACCATGTTATGACTGCAATATCTGCAAGCTGCTGGGAATCTTGTGGCCGAACTGCGCAGGCGACTAGGAACATAACGCCAAGTGCGATACGAGTTGGCTTTTCGGCAACTGTGACTACGCCCACTTCATGGTGTCCCACTCCACCCGCGCGAGCACGCATATATTCATGAACTAACGCAATCGATACTGTTGCCAGCACAAGTTCTAATGGTGCACCCAAAACAAGAAATAACAAACCGATGCCAACATCAATAAATCGGTCAACTATTGAATCTAGGTAAGCGCCCCAACTTGTCACGCGCGAACTTCGCAATGCCACAATTCCATCGAAACTGTCTATCAATCCAACCAAAAGCACGAGCAGCGCTGCAATCAAGTACTTTGGCTCTGGCCCAGCAACCCATCCAATTGCGCCACCCATAAATAGCAGTGCGCTACCTGTAATTAGGTTCGGATTTAGGCGAACGAGTGGCGTAGACATGGCAAATGCCAATCGAAGCCAGATCTTGACTAATCCAGTTGGCGCTGCGCCGCCATGGAGCCCAGACCATTTCTCTAAGTACTCTGGAAATTTCATATGGCTATTGTCCTGCCACACCAAAAGTGCGCAAAATGCACCCAGCCAATAACCTGAACTAGTGGAGCAAAACACCCTAGACAGCAACAACCTTCGGGTACGCGTTCAAGGCGCTTTGGATGATTTTATTTCGCAGAATCGCGCATTGATGACTTCGGTTTCGCCCGACACCCTTACCCTCGTGGATTCGCTCGTTGGCTTACTTGCAGGCGGCAAACGTCTTCGTCCAGCGTTTGCATATTGGGGATACCGCGCAGCCGGTGGCGCAGATTCAGAGGAAATCCTGCGCGCTTGCGCAAGCCTTGAGTTTTTACAGGCCTGTGCCTTAATTCACGATGACGTTATGGACGCTAGTGACACTCGACGTGGAAACCCTTCGGTTCACAAGCAATTTGAAACACTCCATGCTCAAAATAACTGGCTAGGTTCAGGCGCACTGTTTGGCGAGGGAGCTGCGATTCTCGTCGGCGATTTAGCTCTCTCTTGGGCAGATGAAATGTTGTTAACAAGTGGCCTAGATTCTGCGCAGACTCACCGAGCTAAAGCCGTCTACGACATTATGCGAACTGAATTGATGAGCGGACAGTATTTGGATCTCTTAGAACAAGTGCGCGGACAGATAACGCAAGAACGCGCTGAGACGGTTATTCGTTACAAGAGTGCCAAGTACACAATCGAACGACCATTACATATGGGCGCCGCAATTGCTGATGCCGATATCGAGTTAATGACTTCACTGAGTAGCTACGGCCTGGCACTGGGAGAAGCTTTCCAGTTGCGTGACGACATGCTTGGGGTGTTTGGTGAGCCAAGTGTTACTGGTAAACCTGCTGGCGATGACTTGCGCGAAGGAAAGCAAACAATGCTCATCGCATTTGCATATTCAAATGCAACTGCTGATCAATGTGCTGTGCTTGCAAAACACTTAGGTACTAACAGCATTAACCCAACGGAAATTGAACAACTACAAGAAATTTTGACTTCCTGTGGCGCGAAAGATTTCATCGAGCAACGAATTTCCAAGTGTCTTGATTCTTCGCTTGAGTCATTAGAAAATCTAGCATTCGACACAGAATCAAAAACTGCATTAACCGCACTTGCTATTTTGGCAACCAAGAGAACGGCATAACACATGAGTAACTTAACCAGATGGCTTCCGGGTGCCCCAAGAACTGTAAGTGGTAAGACCGACGATGTAGTTATAGTTGGCGCTGGCCTTGCTGGACTCTCCGCTGCAATGCGGCTTGCTGGCGCGGGACGCAATGTGACTGTAGTTGAACGCGAAGCAATTCCTGGTGGCCGGGCAGGACGAATCAGCGATCAAGGCTTTGAATTTGATACTGGTCCAACTGTCTTGACGATGCCCGATCTCATCGCTGATGCTTTTGATTGCTTAGGTGAAAACATGAGCGACTGGTTAACGCTGGAACCAGTGGCGCCGCTGTATCGGGCGTTTTACCAAGATGGCAGCGTTTTAGATGTTCACTCAGACACTGCAGCGATGGCAGCTGAAATCGAACGAGTAATTGGCGCATCAGAAGCTGCTGGTTACTTAAAGTACGTTGATTTCGTAACTGATCTTTACAAGTACGAAATGAAAAATTTTATTGATCGCAACATTGATTCACCACTTGATTTGCTTTCCATGGACTTAGTTCGCCTCATCAAGCTCGGTGGCTTCCGTAAACTTGCTCCAAAAGTTAATCAGTACTTAAAAGACGATCGAACCCAGAGAGTGTTTTCATTTCAGTCCATGTACGCCGGACTTTCTCCGTATGACGCGCTAGCAATTTATGCAGTAATTGCCTACATGGACTCTGTTGCTGGTGTTTTTGCGCCAAAGGGTGGCATGCATGCACTTCCAGTTGCCATGGCCAGTGCGGCCGCAAAACATGGTGTGAAATTTAAGTACAGCACTGAAGTTACAAAAGTGAAAATGGTTGGTAACCGTGCTACTGGTGTGGAAACAAGCACTGGCGAATTTATTCCAGCCGATGTTGTAGTACTTAATCCTGACTTACCAGTTGCTTACCGCGATCTATTGGGTAAGGAACCTTGGAGCGTCAAGCGCCTCAATTACTCACCTTCGTGCTACTTAATGCTTGCTGGCTCATCTGCTAGGTATGACCATGTTGCCCATCACAACATTCACTTTGGGCACAGCTGGTCTGGGGTATTTGATGAGCTAATTGATCAAAAAGTTTTGATGACTGACCCAAGTGTTTTAGTCACCAATCCAACACGAAGTGATCCAGGTTTGGCTCCAGCCGGAAAAGAGATTTACTACGTCTTATTCCCCACCCCAAACCTTGATGCAGATATTGACTGGAAGAAAATTGGCCCAGCATATCGAGATCACGTCGTAGAAACTTTAGAGGCTCGTGGTTACACAGGCTTTGGCGCGGGCATTGAGTTAGAGCACTTGACGACACCGCAAGATTGGTCAGATCGTGGCATGGAGCGTGGTGCGCCATTCGCTGCTGCACATTCGTTCCTGCAAACTGGTCCGTTCCGATCAGGCAATATGTTCGGCGAAAATGTTGTCTTCACGGGTTCTGGTACCCAACCAGGAGTTGGGGTACCAATGGTTTTGGTTTCGGGCCGGTTAGCAGCCGAGCGAATTACTGGCTTGGATAAAACATATTCATCACGAGCCAGGCGCTAACTACTTGCCTTGCGCAAGTTCTTGAATTTAGGCATTAGCCGTAGTCTGGAGTATGCCGATAGCCCAATCCAGTAAGCGAAGGTTGCGCGCTGACCCAGGTTGGTTTGGTCAATATGCGCTGCCAGGTTTACTTGGTTCACTATTTATGAGTGCTGGCGCACTTGGCGTGGGTTGGTTTCCGTTATCCGCTCACATTCTGCAATGGCAATTAATTGATTTCGTACAAACTCAAACTCTGGGCTTGGCTTTGACTCGTTCCTTTGTTGTTGTTGGCGCAGCGCTTTTACTCCAGGCTTGGTTAGTAGTTGGAATCGATGCATTGCATGAAAAGATTTCACGACTGGAAACTATTTATTTTTCCTTTGCTGCTTGGTGCCTGCCGCTCTTATTTGCGCCGCCACTTTTTAGTCGCGATGTTTATTCCTATTACATGCAAGGGCAGATGCAACTGAGCGGAAACAACCCATATGAATCTGGTGTTTCCGTAGTTCCTGGTTGGTTTCAAAGTGGCGTTGATCCACTTTGGGGTGACGCGCCAACTCCTTACGGTCCGGTTTTTTTGTTGCTTGAAAAATGGACTGCATTTATAAGTGGAGATTCCGCGCTCGTAGCGGCGTACTTATTCAGAGCCCTAGCGGTATTGGGCGTTATCTTTATTTGCTTTAGTCTTCCTGGGTTAGCTCGAGCGCATGGAATAAACCCAATCACTGCAGTCTGGCTTGGCGTTATGAATCCACTTGTGGTTATGCATTTTGTTGCTGGCGCACACAACGATGCACTTATGGTTGGCGTAATTTTTCTAGCACTTCGCTTCGCACTAAGAGAACGCTTCGTGATAGCCGTTGCACTGGGAACGATAGCCCTGGCTATCAAACCAGTTGCTATCGTTATGCTTGCGTTCCTAGCCCTCATGGCCGCTGGCGCCAATTCAACATGGATTCGTCGAACTAGGTTCGCATTGTTAACTGGGCTTGTCTCGCTCTTGACGTTGCTCGCAGTTTCGGCGCTGTCAGGAACTGGTCCGTTTGGTTGGCTAAATTCATTGTCCACACCAGGCGCAGTTAAAAGCTGGCTTTCACCAACAACCGCAATTGGAATGCTGGTTGGTGAAGTCATCAAATTTTTTGGTTTTGGAAACTACGTCGAAACTAGCGTTCAGATTTTGCGGCTCATCGGATCAGTGATCTTGGCGGGCGTATTAGTTTTGCTGGTTTTACGCCCAGCAGGGCGCAGTGGTACGCGTGCAATCGGACTTTCACTTGTGGCACTTGTTGTACTTGGACCAGTTGTACAGCCTTGGTACTTACTATGGTCTATTCCACTACTTGCGGCTACTGGATTAACCCATAAGCAAGTTCGCATCATGGTGGTTTTGATTGCAGCATTTACCATTCATGGAATTGCTAATTCGAGCGCTACTGCTGATACTTTTCTGGACTTAAGCGATGGCATTGCCATGTTGCTCGCTGGCTTAACGCTTGGTTTAGCCATGCTTGCCTCAAAAGCCGAGCGCTCGTTAATACTTGGTGATAGCGACGAGAAAGATTTGTTACCAAGCAATGCAAGCTCATTGGCTGCCGCCAAGACGATGGAACTAACTTAGCCCTGTTTTAGCCCTGTGTTAACTCGGAGATGCCTGGGAAGTTTCCAGTTGAATCACAAACCAAGACCACGTTAGCTTGTTCGCTGCCTGCCTCATCTAGTTGATCAGCGATTCGCTGGGCAGCACTTGAATCCGCTTTAATAAGTTCTTGCCAGCCAGTCCAGGCAATACATAAATTCGTAGTAGCAGCCGGCCGCCTTAACAATTCCTCGACGATGGCTGAAATGTCACAGCCAACCAAATCTGGGCGTAGTAACTGTTGGGCAACAAGGTCAATGAAATCTTGTTCGGAGACTGCCCCGCTTGAATCAACCCAAATGAAATCCCAGCCTACTAGTCCAGCTTCAGCTGCAATGACCGCTTCGGTGAAATTAACTTTCCAGCGCAAAACACCAGTTAGGCGCTGCGCTTTTAACATTGCAGCAAGTAACCCTGGGTTTGGAGCAACCACGCGTTTCCGATCCATATATGTGCGCACAGCACGCAGAAGTAACCATACGCGTTATTCGAGTAGATCCTATAATCTGCAAAAAATGTGGGTTGCTGTAACCCACCCCGCTCAACATTGATTAAAGTTACCAATGTGTCTAACCGAGATCTCGATGCCGCTCAAATTTTTGATCCTGCGCTTCGGGAGTCCTACGAATTATGTCGACAACTTAATGCTAAGCACGGAAAAACTTATTACCTAGCAACGCTGCTGCTTCCTCCAGAGAAGCGGCCGTACGTCCACGCGCTATATGGCTTTGCTAGATATGCAGATGAAATTGTTGATGACTTGGTGTCAACTCTTACGGATGAGGAAAAAGCCGCCCAACTGGAAAGTTGGGGGAAGAACTTTTTAGAGATTTTTGATAGTGGTGAAACCACTGATCCTGTTTGCATTGCCGTTTTAGACACCGTGCGCCGTTGGAAAATCCCACGCGAACATTTCGAAGCATTCTTACATTCAATGACAATGGATTTAACCATCACGCAATACCAAACATACGAAGATCTTTACGAGTACGTGTATGGATCCGCTGCCGTAATTGGGCTCCAGATGGTGCCTATCCTGGAACCGACAGATCAATTGGCCTATGCTCGCGCAACTGAATTAGGTGTTGCGTTTCAGTTAGCAAATTTCATTAGAGATGTAGGCGAGGATTTGGATCGCGGCCGAATTTATCTGCCACTTGATGAACTGGCGCAGTTTGGTGTGACGCGCGCTGACTTAGAAAAGCGCATCGCAACGCCACAAATTAAAGAAGCCTTGAAATTTCAAATCCAACGAGTTCGGCGTCTTGAGGAGTCATCTCGAATTGGAATCTCTATGCTTGGCGCCAAGTCACAGCCTTGTATTGAAACTGCCCGAATTTTATACTGTGGCATTGTTGAAGCAGTGGTAGACATCAATTATGAAGTTTTCGATCGAAGAGCCAGTGTTTCCTTAGGTCGCAGATTGCGCGTAGCAATTCCTGCTTACCTTAAAGCGCGAAAACTCTGGTAACTGCCAATCGCTATTTAACCCGTAGGATTTTTTCCACACTCTTTCGAGGTGGTCCAGAACGAGGATTTCGCTGGACACCGATGCGCCCTAACCAAACCCAAATCACAAGTGTTAGTAAAACTAAACTGAAACCAAAGAATAGATCTTCAACTGGCGCAAACGCGATGCGACCATCTCCAAGAATTTCAGGAGCGCCCTCTTGTGGCGATGTAGAACCAATTATTGCCTCGCCATCATATTTAACAATCCCAAATCCAGTAAGAATTCCATTCGTCACAAGCTGGAAGAAAACAACTATTGAATATGAAACCCAAAAAACCCGCCTTGTTAACAACTTTGTCTTAAATACGTAAAGATCTACTACCGCAATAATTAGCGCTGCGAGCAGGGCAAGTTGGGTGTACGTCATTTGCTTACCTCATCTCCACTTTCCCAATCGCGCGCACTTCGTACGGCCTCAAAGGACAAAATTGCGCAGATTGGTATCACGATAAAAAATAAAATTTCATCAAGTGGGATATCTGCAAAAACGATTACGCCAGTGACGTACCGACTATCAAAATTCCAGTGCCCCTGTGCTATGGCATATGCATCCCAAATTGAAAAGACAATCAAAACTGGAATTATTGTAAACACTAGGCGAATTGCTCGACGGTAAACCCTCGTGCGCAAAAAGAACTCCAACCATGCAGTTCCCGCCAGGGATCCAACGAGTACACCTAGGTATGCAAATTGTGACATGAGCTCTCTTTCGCTTATGTTGAAAATATACCTTGTCGTGGCGACCAAACTGATATATACCCCTTTCATCTACAATGAAATTGTGAACCAATCGCCAATTATTGATCCATTAATTGGGAAAGTATTAGATGATCGCTACCAAATTGATGAACTAATCGCCCAAGGTGGGATGGCTACGGTCTATCTCGGAACGGACCTTAGATTGGGTCGCACGGTTGCGCTAAAAGTTCTAGGTGGGGCACTGGTAAATGATCCAAACTTTGTTGAACGATTTACCCAAGAGGCGCGTGCTGCTGCTGCTTTGACACATCCAAACGTTGTGGCGGTTCATGATCAAGGAATCAATGCTGGTTTTCCATTTTTGGTTATGGAATATGTTCAGGGGCAAACAATCCGGCAGCTTATGGCGCAATCAGGACCATTTACGAGCGCGCATGCCCTTGAAATAATTGGCGCAGTCCTCGCCGGCTTAAGCGCAGCGCACGATGCTGGATTTGTTCATCGGGACATAAAACCAGAAAATGTTTTGATAACGCAGGACGGACATATCAAAGTTACAGATTTCGGTTTAGCCCGAGTTATCAGCGATACTCCAGTTAGTGACTCCACGGGAGCAGTGCTACTTGGCACGATGGCATATCTGTCACCAGAGCAGGTTCAGCAGTTTGCGGTGGACCAAAGATCAGATGTTTACTCATGCGGCATTTTGCTATATGAGATGGTGACTGGAGTCGTTCCTTTTACTGGCATCTCACCACTTGATGTCGCCTACCAACATGTAAATAGCGCAGTGTCTGCTCCAAGTGCGATTCAGCCAGATGTTCCACCTGCAGTTGATCACTTAGTTCTAGCTGCTACTCGTAAACATCCAGATGAGCGAATTCAGAGTGCGCGCGAATTTCGTCATGGAGTTGTTCGAGCGATTTCCGCAGTTCCCAAAGCGGAAGCCTTAACAACAGCTATCCCGTTGCATAACACGCAGATTCTAAATCCAGCAAGTCGCGGTTCGCATCGAGCCACTGGTGTTATCCCAATTACAAAACCAAATCCAGGAATTGGATCTAGTGGTATCCATCGCGAACCTACTACCAAATCTCGCAATCGCCTTATCGCGCCATTGCTTATTTTGCTTGCGGTAATTCTTGGCGGCGGTGCTTGGTATCAATTCAGTGGCAGCTACGCAGTTGTTCCGCCACTGGCAGGACTGAGTGTGGAAGAAGCAAATGTTATTTTGGCTCCCCTAGAACTTTCAAGTGATGTTGTGGAAGAGTTCTCGGAAGATATTCCAGCCGGATTAGTTGTTGCCACCTCGCCACTTGCAGGAGAGAATGCCAGAAAAGGCAATGCGATAGTGCTGCGAATTTCAAAGGGTCAAGAACGGTATTTGATTCCAAATGATTTAGCCGGCCGTGATCCCGCTGAAGTGACCACAGTTTTAGAAGAATTAACTTTGAGTGTTGCTGGGACGAATGAAGTGTTTGATGAACTTATTCCAATTGGAAAAGTAGTTAGCACTGAGCCAGTGGCAGGTGAATCCGTTAAACGTGCTACTCCAATTACAGTCTTAATCTCAAAAGGACCTGCGCCAGTTGAAGTGCCACCAATTTTAGGCACTTTAGTTACGGATGCCACTGCGGTCTTAGCGAACATTGGTTTGACTCTCGAAATCACACTCGAAGAATTTGCTGACAGTGTTGCTGGAACAATCCTTACTAGTGACCCACTGCCTGGAAATGTTGTTCCAAAAGCTACCGTCATAAAAGTGACCGTGAGCAAGGGCCCAGTGTTAGTGGCTGTTCCAAATGTAGTTGGTATGGATGTCGCTACGGCTACAGCGACGTTACAAAATGCAGGGTTCCAAGTTAAGGCAACTAATAAGTTAGCTGTTGCGATCTTAAATAAGGTTTACTCACAAAATCCAGCTGGTGGAAGTCAAGCACCTAGAGGATCGTTAATAACACTTGAAATTGTCTAGCTTCGTTCGCTAGAAATTAACTACGTTGCCCCAACATATCCGCAACTTGAAATGCCAAGTCCAAACTCTGCACGCGATTAAGGCGCGGGTCGCAAGCGGTTTCATACCTGAACGGTAAGTCAGATTCACTTACGCCGCCAATGCCACCAAGGCATTCAGTGACATCATCGCCCGTTAGTTCAATGTGAATACCACCTGGATGAGTGCCCATTGACTTATGTACTTCAAAGAAACCACGAACTTCGTCAATTACGTCATCTAGCAATCTAGTTTTATGTCCCGAGGCAGCTTCCAAAGTATTGCCATGCATGGGATCACAAACCCAAAGAACTGGATGATCTGTTTTTTGTACCGCAGCTATCAGGCTTGGTAATACGTCCCTGATGTTCTTGGCACCCATCCGAGTGATGAACATTAAGCGCCCAGGCACTTTATTTGGATCAAGTTTCTTAAGTAAATCTGATATGTCTTCCGGTGAAGTCTTGGGCCCAATCTTTACGCCGATTGGATTTGAAATCTTTGAAACAAAATCAATGTGGGCACCCGCAATATCTCGGGTGCGCTCGCCTACCCAAACAAAATGTCCAGATACGTCGTAAAGATTGCCAGTGCGAGAATCCACTCGAGTGAGCGGCTTTTCGTAATCTAGTAACAGCGCTTCGTGGCTCGCGTAAAAATCTGCGCGCTTGAATTCCTCTGGATCAGCGCCGCAGGCAGTCATGAAGGAAAGTGCTCGGTCAATTTCTGCAGCCATTTGTTCGTAGCGAATGCCAGGAGCAGATTCACTAACGAAGTCTTGATTCCAAGAATGAACCTGTCGCAAATCTGCGTAGCCACCCTGAGTGAATGCACGCACCAAATTTAGCGTTGCCACACTTGCGTGGTAAGTATCAACAAGACGCATTGGATTAGGAGTGCGAGATTCCAAAGTGAAATCAAGTCCATTTACTGCGTCCCCACGGTAAGAAGGCAAACTCACGCCATCAATGGTTTCATCTGCAGAGCTTCTTGGTTTTCCGTACTGACCTGCAATTCTTCCGATTTTAACAACTGGAGTTGATGCGCCGTATGTTAAGACGATCGCCATCTGAAGAACAGTTTTAAGTCGAGCCCGGATTGAGTCAGCAGTATTTGCAACAAATGTTTCCGCGCAATCCCCACCCATGAGTACGAAAGCATTGCCGAGACTGGCTTCGCCAAGTCGAGTTTTTAACTCGTCGCACTCACCAGCGAAAACTAATGGCGGCAGGCTCGACAAGATTTCTTGCGCGCGCTTAAGTTCGCCCGCATCAGGCCAGGCTGGCTGCTGCGCTGCTGGCAAATCTGGCCAAGAAGTCTTTGTCATAACGAACAGAATAGTAGCGATTCGCGCGGTTTCCTAAATCGCAAACCTGAGATCCAATGAGGCAGCAGACTAGAATTAGGTTCATGGCAATCAAAAAAGTGGCGCTACTTACTGCCGGTGGATTAGCGCCTTGTCTTTCCTCCGCTGTTGGGGCCCTGATTAGCCAATACTCCAAAATTGCTCCAGACGTTGAGATCATTGCTTACCGAAATGGTTACCAAGGACTTTTGCTCGGTGAATCGATTCCAATTACGCCGCAGATCCGGGCTAAAGCAGACTTGCTGCACAGTTTTGGTGGCAGTCCGATAGGAAATTCACGAGTAAAACTGACCAATGTCGCCGATTGCGTTGCCCGTGGCTTAGTTCCAGCGGGAGCTGATCCCCGGCAGGTAGCTGCCTCACAATTAATTGCAGATGGCGTTGATGTACTGCACACCATCGGCGGCGATGATACGAATACTGCGGCTGCTGATCTTGCGAACTTTTTGGCGCAAAATAACTACGATTTAGCAGTAGTTGGGTTACCTAAAACGATTGACAACGACATCTATCCCATCGCCCAATCACTTGGCGCGTGGACCGCAGCTGATGAAGGTGCTCACCACTTTAGCAATATAGTTTCGGAACATACTTCTAATTCGCGCATGCTAATTGTTCATGAAGTTATGGGACGACATAGTGGTTGGCTAACAGCTGCCACTGCAGTTTCCTACCGCTGCCTGCTTGATGACATGAATTGGATTCCAGAATTTGGATTAACCCGAAATCATCGAGACATTCACGCGGTGTATGTGCCTGAACTCGAAATTGATCTAGCAGCAGAGGCTAAGCGATTGAGTAAAGTCCTTGATGAAGTTGGAAACGTAAACATATTTTTATCAGAAGGTGCTGGCGTTGATGCCATCGTAGAGAAAATGCGCAGCAACGGTGAAGCTATCCCGCTGGATCCATTTGGTCACGTCAAGATTGATAAAATTAATCCAGGAGAATGGTTTTCAAATCAGTTTGCGCCCATGATTAAAGCTGAAAAAGTTTTGGTGCAAAAGAGTGGCTATTTTGCTCGCTCGGCTCCAGCGAATGCTGCTGATAAAAAATTGATTCAGGATTGTGCGGTAATTGCAGTGCGAGCAGCACTAGATGGACTTAGTGGGCTTGTTGGCCAGGATGAAGACCAAGGAAATGTTATTCGCGTTTGCGAATTCCAGCGCGTTGCTGGAGGCAAACCATTTGATACCGAACAAGTCTGGTTTGAGCAATTACTTTCGCAAATTAGACAGCCAAAGGGTAAGCCAGTCACAACTCATTAATTCGTTAATTAATTGTTAGGGCTCTTTGATCTTGATGCATATTTATCTACGTACTCTTGCCCAGAAAGATCCATGATGCGATACATAATTTCATCAGTTAATGAGCGTAGGACAAATCGGTCGTCTTCCATTCCGTAATAACGGGAAAAATCTAATGGCGCACCAATTCGGATTCCAACTTCAACTCCAAAATTTGGTCGCGAGCGACCTATCGGTTGAACCATCTCAGTATTAATCATTGCAACTGGAATAACGGGCACTCGTGCTTCAAGAGCTATCCGGGCAACACCAGTTTTTCCGCGATAAAGACGCCCATCTGAGGATCGAGTGCCTTCTGGATAAATGCCAAGTAAGTGCCCTTCATTAAGCAGGCGCACGCCAGTTGTGATTGCTGCCATGCTGGCATTTCCACCAGTGCGATCCACTGGAACTTGACCGGCGCCCCGCACAAATGCGGCTGTGACTTTCCCTCTGATTCCAGGACCTTCGAAGTACTCACTCTTTGCCATAAATGTAATTTTTCGAGGAACGGCTACTGGCAAAAAAATTGAGTCTGAAAAAGAAAGATGGTTACTCGCTAAAATCGCCGGTCCATTTTCTGGGATATTGTCTAGGCCCTCAACCCAAGGGTGAAACGCCACTTCAATGGCAGGGCCTATGGCGACCTTCTTTAGGAACTTATAAAAGTTATCGCGGTCAGACACAGCACTAACGGTAGTCAAGCAAATGAGTTACAGCAATTACTGGTCCAGATTTTTCATGGTTTCAGAGGTTTTCAATAGGTTCTAGGACATACTGAGATCTCGTAAGGCTTTTATCGAGAGTTGCCCAAGTGCGCGAGTTATCTGTTCCTGCAAACATCCCACCAATTGTCAGTGGCAATGTGACAGATCATATTGAAGACTTGGTCAATCGAAATCCAGACTTCCCGTCATTGGCTATCCAGAAAGACGACCAGTGGTCCACTGTCTCTGCTGAACAGTTTCGCTCTCAAGTTCGCAGCGTGGCAAAGGGTTTAATTGCAGATGGCCTTATGCCTAGTGACCGAATAGCAATACTTTCGCGCACTCGATACGAGTGGACGGTCGCAGACTATGCAATTTGGTACGCAGGCTGCATCACGGTTCCAATTTATGAAACTTCCTCACCTGAACAGGTTGAGTGGATTATTTCTGATGCAAATGTTGTCGCAACTTTTTTTGAAGCGCAACGAACTACACACGCCTTCACTCCGATTGCAGCGAAGGTTCCAGCGATGACTCGCTCCTACGTTTTCGGTGACAATGTGTTAGCTGAACTTTCCAGCAAAGGCGCTCACATATCTGATGACGAATTGACTGCCCGGCGCAATTCATCGCAACCAAGTGACCCTGCAACTTTGATTTACACATCTGGAACGACTGGTCGTCCAAAGGGTTGCATCATTACACATGGAAACTTGATGGCTGAAGTTGATACTTTAGTTAAAGGCGTACCCGAAGTATTTGAAGTACCAGAGGCATCCACTTTAATTTTTCTACCACTAGCTCATGTGTTTGGAAGATTGATTCAGGTTGCGATGTTGCGTGGTGAGGTCACAATCGGTCACTGTCCAAATCCTGCAGCGTTACTTAAGGATTTGAGTTCTTTCCAGCCGACTTTCCTGTTGGCTGTCCCACGAGTGTTTGAAAAAGTATTTAATGGCTCCGCTGCAAAAGCGCAAGAAGCAAGTCCTGTCAAAGGAAAGATTTTTGATCGAGCAGCAAAAGTTGCAATTGCTTACAGCGAAGCAATAGACCATGGGCACATGTCAAAAGGACTTGCACTTCAACATGGCTTATTTGACAAACTTGTTTATTCAAAATTACGTCACGCCATGGGTGGCCGAGTTACTCATGCGATTTCAGGTGGCGCCGCACTCGGTTCTCGCCTTGGACACTTCTACCGTGGCTTAGGTTTAATAATTCTTGAGGGATATGGCTTAACTGAAAGCACGGCAGGCAGCACCTTAAATGTGCCAAGCAACTTAAAGATTGGCTCAGTTGGACGCCCGCTCCCAGGCACTGGGGTTCGGATCGAATCAGACGGTGAAGTCCTACTTAAAGGCCCACACATCTTTGCTGGATATTGGAATAACGATGCTGCAACAGCTGAGGCAATGACTGGCGATGGCTGGTTTCGTAGTGGCGACATAGGTGAATTAGATAGTGATGGCTTCTTACGAATCACTGGCCGCAAGAAAGAAATTATCGTGACCGCTGGTGGCAAGAATGTGGCTCCTGCTGTTCTCGAAGATCGCTTGCGGGCCAACTCCATAATTAGCCAGTGTGTTGTCGTTGGAGATGACAAGCCTTACATTGCAGCGCTCATCACACTTGATCAAGATGCGCTCCCACAAATTTTGGCAGCAAGCAACCTTGAGAATGCACCCATGGCCGAGTTAGTAGCAGATCCAAACGTGCGCGCTTTAGTTCAGAAAGCTATCAATGCTGCAAACGAGGCAGTATCAAACTCTGAAGCAATAAAGAAGTTTTCGATCCTGCTCGAAGACTTAACAATCGACAATGGTTATTTAACTCCAAAAATGAGTATCCGTCGTCACTTGATTCTGCAAGATTTCGCTAAAGAAATCGACGCGCTCTACAACTAAGCATCACATTTGCATGCTTACTGGCTACGCTTAATTTCATAATGCGTACGGTTCCGTTGTTGGTTGGATGGTTTGCAACCAGACTCTGGGTTTTATTATCAGGATTTAGTCTCATTCTCTATCCAGAATCGCAATTTTTATTTAGTGATGTTCGTCTTTATGACTGGTGGGCTGGAAATATTGCCGATGGTTTTTTCCCAGTTAATGATCCAATGTGGCAGTATCCACCACTTGCTGCCGTTGTTTTCTTAGCTGGATATCTAATTGCCCCTAACACGGTAGGTTTTGTTTTTTTAGCTCTACTAGCTGACTTTGTAATCATGCTTTTGCTGTTGGCTCGTGGCCGCGAACTAGATAATTACCTACCGGGCGCTATTTGGCTTGCTACTCCCCTGATAATCGGTCCGATTTTGTTAGGTCGCTTCGATGTCTTCCCAACTTTGGCCGCAGTTTTTGCTTTACTCTATGTTTCATCGCCAAAAAAATTTGGTAGCGCACTTGCAGTTGGCGCCTTACTAAAGGTTTGGCCAGTTCTTTTACTCTTAGCAACTCCCAAGGCAATGTTAACGAGAGTTTTACTTTGGTTCGCACTTACATTTGGCGTTGGCAGCCTCTTACTTGGCATCTGGTGGGATGGGAGTTTTTCATTTGTTGGTGGCCAGAGATCTCGTGGCTTGCAGATTGAATCTATTGGTGCACTGCCTTATCAACTCTGGAATGCGGGACCAGCAACTGTTACTTCAGCATTCCAATTTGGTGCAATTGAAGTCGTCGCTCCAGGTACCGCGTTTATTTCCTTAATTGTTACCATCGTCGGTGTCGCACTTCTTGCGAAATTAAGTTTTTGGCGAATTTTTGGCAAGTTAAATAATGCGCAACCTGCCGACATCGCGCTTCTTGCCTTGCTACTGGCAATAGTTTCAAGTCGAGTGCTCTCGCCGCAGTATCTCGTTTGGATATTTGGGGTACTCGCAGTTTGTGCCTTTAATCCGCAGCAAAATTTCCGCAGAATTTTTATATTGCTTGCAACTAGCACTGTCATTGGCCAACTTCTTTATCCTGGTTGGTACATAAGTTTTCAGCAGGGTGGCACGCTTGCCGTAGCCGCTCACACCATTCGGATTATCACCTTGGTTTGGGCAACCGTATTAGTCTGGCGAAACCTAAGCCCGACCGCGCAACGCTTGGCGCCAACAGCCGCACCTAATGATCTAGGTCAACACCCGACAGCAGGGAGTCAAGCCGCTTAAAGCTGTGCTCCCAAGTCCATTCCTGGGTAACCCAAGTTCGACCAGCAGCACCCATGCGCTTAGCAAGGTTTTGATCTGTCAGAAGCTGAATTAAGCGGTCAGTGATTTGAGTTAAATCATTTCCATTCACCAAGAATCCAGTTTCGCCATCGAGCACTGCGTCCACAGCACCCCCAGAGTCGCCAACAATTACCGGCAAACCGGTTGCAGAAGCTTCTAGAAATACGATTCCAAGGCCTTCCACATCCCAGCCACCTACTCGAGTGCGGCATGGCATTGCAAACACGTCGCCGGCTGCGTACCAATTTGCGAGCTGATCTTGCTCGACTTTTCCAGTGAAATACACGTTGTCTCGAAGCCCTAAATCATCTGTAAGTTTTTCCAAGTGCTTTCGATAGGGACCGTCGCCAACAATTATTAACGATGCAAGTGGAACGACTTCAAGCACGCTTGGAAGAGCCTGGATAAGTTGATCTTGGCCTTTTCGGGTCATTAACCGTGAGACGCAAACTATGACGGGCCGATTTGCCCAACCAATACTGGATCGCAAAGCAAATCCTGCAGTCGCGTTAGCTGGCGAGAATTCCTCAGTGTTTACCCCCGGCACAATTCTTCGCATAGCTGCGGCTGCTTGCGGAGTTAATGCCCGCGTGATTCTTCCGTGCGTATATTCGCTTATGTAAGTTAAATGATCTACATCATTTCCAATTTTGCGAAGTGCTTGCTTTGTGCCCGGCGTCATGGCCCAACCAACTTCATGCCCCTGTGTCATGCCGACAATGTTTGTAACGCCTAGCTTGCGAAGTGAAGATGCAAGTAATCCAAGAGGCGCAGCGGCTCCGAATAAAACTCTAGTGACATTATTTGCAACAATAATTTCGCGAGCCATGTTAAGGGTTCGTTTATCTGGCAATAGAGTCTTAGTTTTTGCGCGCACGGTCATGAACTTCTGCGCAGCATCAAATTCCGCTGCGCCATACCAGCTCGAAGTTAAGACGCTTACTTGCTTGGGATCAAATCGACGCACCAATTCATAACCAAAAGTTTGAATACCACCCGGACGTGGTGGGAAGTCATTAGTAATGACCAGGGTGTTACTCATGGAACTATCTTGCCGTAGTGGTTTGGCCAAATTCTTATCGCGCTACTGCAGTGCTACTTTCGCTTTCGCTCTCGCCGCTGCCTTTTATCAACCTAAGTGGCGCAATCAATCCCGCCCCAGCCATGACATCAAGGACTTCTTTGTGATCATTAAGCGATGCTGGCATTGGTCCAAGCAGCGCCGTGACAACACAGTCCGAGCAGGCAATGTCTCGCATCAAACAACTTGCACAGTCAATTAACATAAGCGTCTCCCTCTAGCGATTGGGCCATTCTCTGGCACTACTTGAAACGCTAGAACTGACCTCTGACACTTTTTCTCGCCAATAATCCTGTGTCAAGATAAACTCGCCAGGCAGTTGTCGGTGGCAACCAGTAAAGTCCCCATATGAGTGATTTTCTGGGGCAAAGTGTTCTCACCATTGCTGATATTGGCCAGCAACTCGCCCACACCACTTTTGTCATAGTTGATCTAGAAACTGCAGGTGGGAAGCCAGGAGACGCTGGCATAACGGAAATTGGGGCAGTTAAAGTCCGTGGCGGCGAAGTAATCGGTGAATTTAGAACATTTTGTCATCCCGGCGTGCCCATACCTGCCTTTATATCTGTGCTTACCGGAATAACTAATCATCACGTTGCCACTGCGCCAAGTGTGGCAAGTGCGGTCATCGAATTTCTGGCATTTGCTGGCTTCGATTCCCAAGATCCACCTGTTCTGGTGGCACATAATGCCCCATTTGATGTTGGTTTTCTCAAGTCTGCCTGCGCAAAATTTGAAATCCATTGGCCGGCTCCAAGAGTTGTTGACACCGTTATCTTGGCTCGAAAAATACTTCGTAAAGATGAAGTCAAAGATAAAAAGCTAGCAACCCTTGCTCGTTTTTTTAGTGCTCCCGTAAGTCCCACTCATCGCGCGCTCGATGATGCAAGGGCAACCGTCTCAGTACTTCATGGCTTAATTGAACGCGTTGGAAACCTTGGCGTCCATGATTTAGCAGGGCTGCAAAACTTTAATGGACCCGCAACCGAACGGCGCCGGCGTAAACGACACTTAGCAACTGACTTACCAGAATCACCTGGTGTCTACATTTTCTATGATGGAACTGACCGGCCACTATATGTAGGAACCTCAAAAAATATCCGCAAACGTGTCATGACTTATTTCACAGCAGCAGAGTCAAGATCCCGCATGACTTCAATGGTGGAACTTGCGCAAAGAGTGCAAGCTTACGTTTGCGAAACTCGCCTGGAAGCAACTATCCGAGAGTTACGCATTATTAATGAACTGCGACCGACTTATAACGCTCGCTCTCGAAATCCAGAAAAGACAATTTGGCTGACGTTGACTGATGAAAAGTTTCCACGAGTTTCAATTATTCGCCAAGCAACTCTGCCACCTGTTGAGAAAATATTTATTGGACCTTTTTCGAATCAGTCATGGGCGCAATTAGCTATGGACGCGTTACACGAAACTACCAAGCTGCGGCAATGCAAAGACCGAATTACTAGCAAAACAGTAATGACTCCCTGCGCCCTTTATGAAATGGATCGATGTATCGCACCATGTATTCCAGAAACTGACAATGCTCGTTATGACGAAATCGTTACAACTTCAAAAAAGATTCTCACTGGTGACTCTTCTCAAGTAACTTCAAAATTTATGGGAAGCATCAAAAAATTTGTCGAACTTGAAAAATTCGAAGAAGCTGCACTTAGCCGCGATCGCATGCACGCTCTTGCTGGTGGTGTGCATCGGTCGACAAAGTTGCGTTCGCTGGCTTCGATTCCATTTTTGCTCGCTGCCCAACTCAACGAGCTTGGCGGCTGGGACATTCACGCGATAACTTATGGCCGGTTGGCCGGTGCGATTCAATCTGCGCCCGGTGCAGATCCAAAAACTTATTTAGCCCAACTTAAGTCAACAATTGCAACAGATGTAAGCCTGCCAACGCTGGTTTCTGAAACAGAACTGCTGCTCAAGTGGCTCGGCGATGGCAGCACTCGCCTTGTTGAAATTGCACCTGATCACACTTGGCACCACTCAATTACAGCTCCCGTAAAAGCGCAAGAACTACTAAGCGCCTAACGCGAACCTTTGGCTTACCGAAGCCCAGACCTCGAGCTGACTACTCGCGGCCCCAGAATCAATCGAGCTATAAGCCGTGGGTAACGCACTTTGTATTCGAGCTGCCACTGAATCCATTACATTCCCAAAACGCTGTGCACCTTTAGCTGCGTCGTAGGCAACCATCGTTGCAGCTGCATTGAGCGCAACTACGTCGCGGATAGCTCGATAGTTGCCATCGCTTCGTCCGCTAAGTATGTCTAAAACAACTTGCGCGTTGAACTTTGCATCTCCACCACGAAGTTCGGCAATTGTTGCCGGCAAAAGTCCAAGGGATTGTGGCGTAATAGTCTCTTCGCGAAGCTCTCCTGAAGTGACATCCCAGACTTGCGTTGCAGCGGATGTCGAAAACTCATCTAGGCCATCAAGGCTTCGCACAACAATTGATTTAAAGCCCCGCTCTAATTGCACTTGTGCCAGCACTGGGGCTAACCGCAAATCTGCGCAGCCAAGTAGCGAGGCTTCTGGTTGACCTGGGTTTGAAAGTGGTCCGAGCACATTAAAAACAGTTGGAATTCCAAGTTCCTTGCGAACTGCTCCCGCATATTTCATTGCGGGGTGATGCGCGGGTGCAAAGCAGAATGCAATGCCAGCATCAGCAACGCAGGAAGAAAGTAGTGACGTTGGCATATTTATTGCCACACCCAGCGCTTCGAGCACATCTGCCGTGCCCGCCTTCGAAGAAATTGCTCGGTTACCATGTTTCAAAACTGGAATGCCAGCGCCTGCAACCGTAATGGCAGCCATGGTCGAAATGTTCACAGTGTGCGCACCATCACCGCCGGTGCCAACTACATCTACTGCGATTCGATCTAAATTAACTTCGATTGCATTGGCCAGCATCGCTTTGACCATGCCACTTACTTCGGCGACCGACTCGCCTTTGACTCGCAAGCCAACTGCAAGTCCAGCAATCTGTGAATCGGTGGCAGTACCAGACATCATTTCGTTCATAGCCCAGTAGGCCTGATCAAAAGTGAGATCTTGGCTTGCTACAAGAGCCCCAAGAATTTCTTTCCAAGAAAATTGACTCATAAAAATCAGGTACCAACTCTTAAAATTACTTAGTAACAGAGTTTCGAGATTTAAGAAGTTGCACAGCTGCGTTAACCAGCGCCCGAGGATCAATTGGATGAGCAACTACGGCGTCAGCTCGAGACCAGGTAGCTAGCCAGCGATCATCAGCACGTCCAACAAGTACTAAAACAGGCGGACAGTTATAAATTTCGTCTTTTAATTGACGGCAAAGTCCCATGCCACCATATGGGGTTGCTTCGCCATCAAGGATTAAGAGATCAAATGTTCCAGGGTCGACATTTGCCAGCACGGCTGGTTGCGTTGCACACTCTAAAACTTCTAAATTTCCAAAATCAAGAGAAGGCCGCACCCCTAACGCCACTTTCACGCTGGCACGGACTGCGGAGTCGTCACTGTAAATTAGGACTTTTAGGTTTTGGGTAGCCTCAGACACCCCCAAAGAGTATCTGACCAAACCCGTTGGGTGGTAATTTGCAGTCGCGAAATGGCGTTGGTCACATCCCTTAAAATCAGGCATCCTGCGGGGATTTTTGGCAAAGTCTTGGCTAAACTAACGATTGTGAGTACCTCTTCTGTGATCCGCATACCGACTGTCGCCGAACGCCCAAATATGGTGTCAATTGGCACGATTGTTTGGCTAGCGAGTGAGTTGATGTTCTTCGCAGGTCTGTTTGCGATGTACTTCACGTTGCGCGCGGTAAACACCGAATTGTGGCTCGAAGAAGTAAAACTTCTCAACATTCCGTTTGCGGCTTTTAACACCACAATTTTGGTGTTGTCCTCAGTTACTTGTCAGCTCGGGGTATTTGCGGCAGAGCGCGGCGATGTAAAAGGTTTGCGCAAATGGTTTGTAATCACATTCTTGATGGGATTCTACTTCGTCGCAGGTCAAGTTTATGAATACTCAGTCCTTGTGCACGAAGGATTAACACTTTCAACAAATGCTTACTCTTCAGCCTTTTATTTAACTACTGGTTTTCACGGACTGCATGTGACTGGTGGCCTTATTGCGTTTATCTTTGTGCTTGGCCGAACTTACGCGACTAAGCATTACTCGCACCAGCAAGCCACCACCGCAATCGTTGTCTCGTACTACTGGCACTTTGTTGACGTAGTTTGGATTGCGCTGTTTGCAACGATTTATTTGATCCAATAGTTCTCAAGATTCGAAATAGTTTTAACTAAGTTAGGAAATAGAAAGTGGCACTTAACAAAAGGCACCCAGCAGCACTATTTGCAGTCCTTGCTGTTGCATTGGGCACGACCGGCGTAGCGTACGCTGCCGTTTCCAACCAAACTACGCCAAAGGTTGCGACACAATCTGAGACTCAAGTTGAACAGGGTAAGCAACTATTCCTAGAAGGGTGCTCTTCTTGTCATGGACTTGCAGCTCAGGGTGGATCAGATGGTCCATCATTAATTGGTGTTGGTGCAGCATCCGTTGATTTCCAAGTTGGTACTGGACGTATGCCACTTGCCGCACCTGGCGTTCAAGCCATGGCAAGTATGCCTTCCTACAATCCTGAGGAAACCGCCGCCCTGGCTGCCTTTATTGCCACATTGGGCATTGGCCCAGCAATTCCAACGCAAGAAATGCTTGACACTTCAGATGCCGAACTTGCACTTGGCGGTGAGTTGTTCCGCACTAACTGCGCACAATGTCACGGCGCATCAGGAACTGGCGGCGCTTTATCGCAGGGTCGAATGGCCCCTAACTTGATGGGCTCTGATGCTAAGTACCTCTACGAGGCCATGATTTCAGGGCCACAGTCAATGCCACTTTTCAGTGACCAAACACTTACCGAGCAAGACAAGAAAGACATCATTGCTTACGTGCAAGAGTTGCAGAAAAATATTAGCCCTGGTGGCGCAACACTGGGTCGACTTGGCCCGGTAACTGAAGGGCTATTTCTTTTTATTGTCGGACTTGGCGTGCTAATCGTGTCTGCAGTATGGATTGGGGCTAAATCAAAATAATGAATGAATTAGAGCATCCAACAGGTGATCCGTACGGCGCCAAAGATGGAAAAGATTTGGTAAGTGGGATCACGGTTTTCCCGATGGAACCGCACGTACTTCGTAAAGCAGACATAGATCCCAGGGCAGCTCGTAGAGCTGAGCGCCAAGTAGCGGCTATGTTTACAACTTCTTCGTTAATGATCATTTTATTTATCGTTGCATTCGTGGTAATTCCGAATACCACGATCATCACAGTCCCAGTTATTGGAACCGTTAATGCCAACCACTTAGCAACTGGGTTTGCGTTTGGAATGGCGATTTTACTTATTGGTATTGGCGCAATTCATTGGGCAAAGAAGTTAATGCCAGATGTTGAAGTAACCCAAGATCGTCATTCGTTGACTTCTCGCGATGATGAGCGCCAAGCAGTTGCCGAAAGTTTTGCACGCGGCAAGGCTGAATCAGGATTTGGTGAACGCAAAATCATCCGTCGTTCACTTCTCGGCGCCTTAGCCCTATTTCCAGTGCCACTTATTGTCCTACTTCGGGACTTAGGTCCACTTCCTGGCACTCGATTGCGGGAAACCATTTGGGATAAGGGCATCCATCTAGTCACCGATGCCACGTACCGAAAAATCAAAGCATCTGACGTGCCATTGGGTGGCCTAATCAATGCCGTACCGGAAAACTTGCTGGAAATTGAACACGATGAAGGGACGCTAAACCAACGCGGTAAGGCTTCCATCATCATTGTTCGCATGGATCCGGCCGAGATAGTTTCCCAGCAAGGTGAAACTTGGGATTATCAGGGAATCTTGGCTTTTTCCAAGATTTGCACCCATCTGGGTTGCCCGACTTCCTTGTACCAGCAGCGCACTCACCACTTGCTGTGTCCTTGTCACCAGTCTACATTTGACTTATCAGACTCGGGCAATGTGGTTTTCGGACCAGCTGCACGTCGCATGCCACAGCTTGCGATAACAGTGGATAGCGAGGGCTATCTAGTTGCCCAAAGTGGATTTGATCAACCTGTAGGACCAAGTTTCTGGGAGCGTGGATGAGTACAACTCAAGATTCAGTAGCAACACCGGCGAACACAAATGCAGCAGGGAAAAATGGTGGCGTCGCGACATTCATTGACGACCGGCTAGCATCAGCAAATTTCACTAAACGCCTTCTGGACAAAGTCTTCCCTGACCATTGGTCGTTCATGCTGGGCGAAATTGCACTTTACAGCTTCATTATTTTATTGCTTTCTGGCACTTACTTAACCCTTTGGTACAACCCGTCAATGACTGAGGTCGTTTATAACGGTTCTTACGTTCCCCTCAAGGGCGTCAAGATGTCGGAGGCATTTTCTTCTACTTTGGCGATTTCCTTTGATGTTCGCGGCGGACTCTTGCTTCGCCAAATCCATCACTGGGCAGCACTGTTTTTCGTAGCAGCAATTTCAGTTCACTTACTCCGAGTCTTTTTCACCGGCGCATTCCGCAAGCCACGCGAAATTAACTGGGTAATCGGAACTCTTCTACTTGTGCTTGCACTGCTTGAGGGTTTCTCTGGTTACTCGCTCCCCGATGATTTGTTATCTGGAACTGGGCTTCGCATCGCACAAGGAATTATTCAAGCAATCCCTCTTGTAGGAACTTACGTAGCTATGTTCCTATTTGGTGGCGAGTTCCCTGGTACCGACATCATGGGACGCTTGTATTCAATTCACATTCTGCTTATCCCTGGACTGTTACTCGGGCTAATAACAGTCCACTTGATCATGGTGTTTTACCAAAAGCACACTCAGTTCCCTGGACCAGGTCGCACTGAAAGTAACGTTGTGGGCTTCCGGTTATTCCCGATTTACATGGCAAAAGCTGGCGGTTTTTTCTTCGTAGTATTCGGAATCACAGTTCTGATTGCTGCGTTCGTAACAATCAACCCAATTTGGCTGTACGGACCTTACACACCCTCGCAAGTGACCGCAGGATCGCAACCAGACTGGTACATAGGTTGGCTAGATGGCGCAGTGCGCTTAATGCCAAACTTAGAAACGAGCTTGCTGGGTTACACAATTAGCTGGAACATTATTGTCCCTGCTCTTGTAGTTCCTGGCATTATGTTTACTGCCCTTGGCCTTTACCCTTGGATTGAAGCTTGGGCAACTGGCGACAAGCGCGAACATCATTTACTTGATAGGCCGCGTAATGCACCGACGCGAACTGGGTTAGGGGTGATGGCGCTTACCTTCTATATGATTCTGCAAATAGCTGGTGGAAATGACGTGATCGCAGCAGCTTTCAATTTATCTATTAACTCAATGACTTGGACTTTTAGATTCTTGTTATTTGCTTTACCGCCTATCGCATTTGTAATAACAAAGCGTATCTGTCTGGGACTTCAGCGCCGTGACAACGATAAGTTGCTGCATGGTTATGAAACTGGTCGAGTTCTTCGCTTACCAAGTGGTGAGTTCCTGGAGATTCACGAACCAATTGGCGATGCAGAAAAAGCTATGATCCTTGGTAAAGCTGACGTGATTCCTCTGGAGTTACCAGCTGCAGTCGATGCAAATGGAGTTCGTAATCCTAAGGCTGCGAAATCCATAATGCGAGCAAAGTTGTCCCGCTGGTACTACTCCGATGTTATTCCTACTCCAACGGATGAGGAAATGCTCGAATCAGCAAACCACGCGGAGCATGAGCTACACGCCGCACAATCCAACACCAAAGAAATAGCGAACCACTAGCGCGGCCCCGAGAAAAACCCACTCCAAGGAAACCTTGGGGTGGGTTTTTTCAATTACTCCCCTAATGCCCGTCTTCGCTCCTGCGCTAACGAAATTGCTAGCTCGTCATCGAAACGAGCCATCGGTCCAACTGCACACTGCAAAACGGCATCCGCCAGTTCTGGGTTTCTAGCTAGTGCTGGGCCGTGCATGTATGTGCCAAAAATATTTCCGTGCCAGACGCCTTCTGTCCCGCGGTAGCCATTTCCAACACCACTTATAACTCGCCCTAGTGGTGGCATTTCTGGTCCTAACTGTGTTAAGCCTTGGTGATTCTCAAAACCGGTCAACGCTGGCAGCTCGCCTCTCGTTGGCGCAATCACCAACTCACCAACGCTTCGTGGGGCTTCTGGATAAATAGTTTGGGCGTCAACAAGACCAAGACCACTTACGGTTTCCCCACTGGCGGCTGGCAATGAAACACCGATTATCTGGAACCCAGCGCACACTGCAAATACGGTAGCTCCGCCTGCGGCTGCATATTTAAGTCCGCCATCATTACTGAGCATCTCTAATGCAGCCAATTGTGGTCCGTCTTCCCCGCCACCAAGTAAGTAAATGTCACCACCGCGTGGTGTTGGTTCCCCTGGATTTACTTCAACCAAATCAACTTCGAAACCGCGAGCTTTTGCGCGGTAACACAAGACTTCAGCATTGCCCTGATCGCCGTATGTGCCCAACAAATCGTGATACAGCCGCACTATCGTTAAGCTCACTTGCGCTCACCCTGCACCTTGGTAATGCCAAGTTCTCGAACTGCTAAGTCCTGGAAGGCGGTGTAGCTAGCAATTGCTTGAATCATCCCAGTTGGAAAATAAGATACGGCCTGCTCAATGTCCGAAGCGACGCAAACTTCTACTCCTTGCACTTTTATGCGGTAAGCAACATCTAATCGCCGCTCACCTGTGCAAACAACCTTCTTACCCTGCAGACTTGCAAAATCAATATCCCAGAGCCAAGAAGTATCCCTGCCATCAATACCACGCGCATTTATGGAAAGAATTATCTGTTGCGCATTCAACTGAGCTAACGCCTCGCGCCAACTCTCTGGGTTCTTTGCCAAGTGTGTTGAAATCATTCGCCCATTAATGTCGAATTGGCTAACACGATCTGGTGAGTTAGCAAGAATTAGCTGTGCATCATCAGCCAAAATTTCGGCACCCATTAACCGAGCTGCTTCGATTATCAGTACTGTATTTCGCTGCGGACCACGAAGATTCTTGTCACCTCGCACATCAGGGAGCTTGGAACCCAAACCACACTTACAAGAATAATTACCCTTGGACCAATCCAAAATCTGAGAGCACTCAGGGCAAGTAGCTGCGTCAGGATGACGACGCCCACCAAATGAAGCTCGAATTACGTGCCCCGATTGCGCTGCGGCATACTCCAAAAATGGATCGTCCCGATCAATTACTAAAGTTACGTCATCAGCCGTAAAAGCATCTCGCCATAACTGCGCAACTTTTCTAACCTCACCAGTTCGATGAAGTTGATCACGTGACAAATTCAAAAGTACTATTACTGTTGGTGAAATCGCGCGATACATAGCTGGCAAATACATTTCGTCACATTCAATTACGGCAAGACGATGCTGTGGTTTCTGTGCCAGTGCAGCTGCTATCCCTGCGGGCATGTTGGCACCTGAACGACTAGTGCTAACTCCCTCGCCAGCTAATCTAGAGAGAATTTCTACCAAGTTTGATGTTGAAGTAGTTTTACCATTAGTACCCGAAACTAAAACTATGTCCCGGTTGATTGCAAGATTGCTGATTGCATCTGGGCAAATTGCCAAAATCACTCGACCCGTTAAGGTTTCACCTCGCCCACGATTGAAGCTCCGAGAAATTAAACCCGCAATGTTTCCCAGACTGATCGCTATTTTTAATCGCGGTGAGTAGGTCACTAAAGTGCCTGCTGCCTAATTACTTTGCAAATTCGCCGCGGTAGTACTCAAAAATTAATCCGTTTACTGCTAACAAAATGACAAATACTCCAAGCACCATCATCCAAGTTGCAAAAACAAATCCGAGTACAAAGATGAACACCGATGCGCCAATCACGAAAGGCCACCAAGAATATGGCGAGAAGAAACCATAATCTGGGTCTATGTCAGAGATTAACGCAAACTCATTATCCTCTGGCAGATCACCGACTCGTTTATCGGTGAAAAGTACATAAAACGCGATTAGGAATGCAAGTCCACCCGTGAGTGAAAGTAGTGATGTGCCAATCACGTCACGGCTCATAAACCAATACACGGCACCTAAGAAGAAATAAGTCAAAGTTCCTAGCCCAAAGAGCTTGCCACCAATATTCATGGTTACTTAACCACTTGCTGGGAACCATGAGCTGCGCTCTCGAAAGCTTTATCCCTGTCAGCCTGCTCTATTGCAGCAACTTCAGGGTGGTGCAAATCGAAGGCTGGGCGCTCACTACGGATGCGCGGAATTTCGACAAAGTTGTGGCGCGGTGGTGGACAACTGGTAGCCCACTCCAGTGAGGCTCCCCAGCCCCATGGGTCATCGCAATTAACCATTGGCGCAAACTTCTGCGTTTTGTAAATATTCCAAAGGAAAATAAACGTCGAAGCACCTAGAACAAGTGAGCCAGCGGTTGAAATCATGTTCAGCGTAGTGAATCCATCGCTGGCCAAATAATCGGCGTACCGTCTTGGCATTCCCTCCACGCCTAGCCAGTGCTGCACTAGGAATGTGATGTGGAAGCCAAAGAAAACTAACCAGAAGTGCAATTTTCCTAAGCGCTCATCTAGCATTTTGCCTGTGAATTTTGGCCACCAGAAATAAAAGCCGGCAAACATAGCGAACACAACAGTGCCAAAGACCACGTAATGGAAGTGTGCAACTACAAAGTAGGAATCGCTCACGTGAAAATTAAGCGGCGGCGCAGCTAAAATTACGCCAGTTAGGCCACCGAACAAGAACGTGGTTAGGAATCCGATTGTCCAAAGCATTGGTGTTTCGAAGCTGAGCGAACCACCCCACATTGTGCCAATCCAGTTGAAGAATTTCACACCAGTTGGCACAGCTATGAGCATCGTCATCGCCGAAAAGAACGGCAAGTTAACTGCCCCCGTTACGTACATGTGGTGCGCCCAGACCGCTACCGAAAGTCCAGCAATTGCAATTGTGGCAAACACTAAGCCCTTGTAACCAAAGATCGGCTTACGGCTAAATACTGGCAAAATTTCGGTTGCAATTCCAAAGAACGGCAGGGCAATAATGTAAACCTCAGGATGACCGAAGAACCAAAACAAGTGCTGCCATAAAATCGCGCCACCGTTGGCGGCATCGAATACTTGTGTTCCGAACTTTCGATCAGACTCAAGCATTAGTAAGGCAGCTGCAAGAACTGGGAATGCCATCAATACCAAAACGCTTGTCAGTAAAATGTTCCAAGTAAAAATAGGCATGCGGAACATTGTCATACCTGGCGCGCGCATAGTGAAGATCGTTGTGATGAAGTTAACTGCGCCCAAGATGCTGGCCAAACCAGTCATAACCAGACCCATAATCCATAGGTCAGAGCCAACGTTTGGCGAGTTGATTACATTGGAAAGTGGTGCGTACGCAAACCAACCAAATCCAGCCGCGCCACCCGGTGTCAGGAAGCCCAACATCACAATTAGCCCACCAAATAGGTATAGCCAGTAACTAATCATGTTAAGTCGTGGGAAGGAAACATCTGGCGCACCAATTTGCAGCGGCATAATTGCGTTGGCAAAGCCAGCAAACAGCGCGGTAGCGAACAGGAACAGCATCAAAGTTCCATGCATTGTAAAGAGCTGGTTGTATTGCTCATTGCTTACAAATTGCAAACCTGGTCGCGCTAATTCAGCGCGCATTACAAGCGCCATTAGGCCAGCAATTGCGAAGAAGACAAATGACGTGATCATGTAGAGGTTGCCAATGACCTTATGGTCAGTGGAAGACATGTACTTGACTACTTTGTTGCCCTTTTTGGCGGGTGGCCGAAGCGGTGCCTGCGTACCTTGATTTAGTCGCTCGTACTGCACTGGCTTATCGATAATTGCCATTAGGAAACTCCTGCTACTTCGGATCGACCTGAATCAATCCTGCCAATTTGTCCACGTTCTTTTAAGCTTGCAATATGTGCGTCATATTCGGCTCGGGAAACCACTTTCACATCGAAAAGCATTCGCGAATGATCAACGCCACAAAGTTCGGCGCACTTTCCCTTGAATTCGCCTTCCTTATTTGGGGTAACTGCAAATTGATTGTTACGTCCAGGTACTACATCCATCTTCATTAAAAATGCAGGGATCCAGAAGGAGTGAATAACATCTGGCGAAGTTAATTCGAATTTAACTTTTTCATCAACTGGTAACCATAGAACCGGGGGTTCACTCGGAGTACCAAGGTCGTATACGCCTTCTTCTTCATAATTAAACGCCCAAGACCAGCGCCAGCCAACAACGTTAACGCTGTGAGTTTGGGAGTTATCAAGTTTGGTGAGAATAGTTTGATCACGCTGCGTGAAGTAGAACAGCGCTAACACCATCATCAGCGGGACTACGGTATAAAGAATTTCAAGTGGCACGTTGTAGCGAGTTTGCTTAGGAAGGCCATCGCCTTCTTTGCGACGGTAAGCAACGATTGCCCAGACTAAAAGTCCCCAGACAAAAAACCCAACGATAAGTGCAGCGACCCAAGAGCCTTGCCATAGAGACAAAATTCGATTGCCTTCTTCGGTAGCCGGCGCAGGCATTGCCAACCGCCCGTATTCATTGTCAACTGAGCAACCCGAGAGCGCGATTGCTGCCGTCGTTACTGCAACTGCAGTGCGAAGTTGCTTGCGACTAACCGGGGTTTTCACGTGGGCGCAATCCTTAATGCTTAAGTCCAATAGCCTCGACTGGGTAGTTGCTTGGATAACCAAAATAACCGTGTCAGTACAGGGCTTTCTTACTCCAAATAATACCCCAATTGGTTCCTTAACGAGGGCTTGGGACCACCATAGGGACCAAAATCACATAGTTTTTGCTAGTCGCAAATCTAGGTGTTTTTTGCAAATGCTGGTGGGAGTAAAAGTAGCCCTGGAAGTAGCGCGCAATAACGTGCGCGCGACATAGTTGTTGCTCCCATGGACGCCAAATGATTGCTCTGCCACTGGGTGTCAATAATGCGCCCAGATCCATCATCTAGGCGCTGACCTAGGTAAGCCAGCGCAACTTTTGAGGCGTTGCTTTCGAGGTGAAACATAGATTCTGCGGCAAAAACACCTCCAAGATCCAAGCCATAAAGGCCCCCGACTAACTGACCGGCTAAGTTCCACACTTCAACGGAATGAGCTATCCCTTGGTCATGTAACCCACAAAATGAGTCAATAACTTCTTGATTGATCCAGCCACTGGGGCGAGCTGGGTCACCACAAGCTTTAATTACTGATTCAAAGCGCAGATCCATGGTGACCGTGAACTGTCTAATTGCTCGACTAAGTGAAGTTGAGACAACAACGTCGCGAGGTCTAAAAATTGCCCTCTCCTGGGGAGACCACCAACCAATAGCTTGGTCTCTGCCCGAAATTTCATATGGCATTGGAAACATTCCAGCTCGATATGCCGCAAGTAAAACATCGCTGTTCCAAGATGACCCAAAAAAAGTTAACTTTGGCCATTCAATTTCTGGATTAATTTCAAGCAAATTTCCCGCACGATCAAATCCACTAATCGCAATTAAGTCTGTGTCGGGCGCAGCCAAAGTGGGATCGGGAAAATCATTTACTTCGCTGTTCGCCATAACTAATTATTTGCCTAGGTGGGCCGCAACTTCTTGTGCGCTCTTGGCTCCGTACGCCTGCTCAAGTCGAACCACAAATTCACTTCTATCGAGCTGAAATTCTTGGGTGCCAATGGTTTCAATAACGTAAGTGGCCAGCAGTGCGCCAACTTGAGCGCAAACTTCCAAACCAAGACCCCAGCCAAGACCCGTCAAAAATCCCGCCCTAAACGCATCGCCAACACCCGTTGGATCCTTAATCGATTTTTCTTGGGCTACTGGAACTTTAAGGTCCAGGCCATCTCGCGAAGTTATGTGAACACCGTTCTTACCCAATGTCGTAATTCGAACACCAACATGTTCCAGCACTTGGGCTGCGCTCCAGCCAGTTCGCTGTTCAATCAAAGTGGCTTCGTACTCGTTATTAAACAAATATGTTGCGCCATCGACTATGTCAATGGTCTGCGGACCATCTAGTCGCGGCAATTGCTGCGATGGATCAGCCACAAAAGGCACACCAAGTTCTTTACATTTCAGGGTGTGATTTCGCATGGCGATTGGATCATCGGCGCCAATTAAAACTAGCCCTAGGCCACCAACTTTTTTGGAAATCTCAGTCAGGTCAAGTTCAACTGACTCACTCATTGCGCCGGGATAAAACGAAGCGATTTGATTTTGCTCTTGATCGGTTGTGCACATGAATCTCGCAGTATGCGCAGTTTTTGAAACATGAACGTGTTCGCAATCTACGCCATGATCCTCGAGCCAATTTTGATAATCCGCAAAATCTGACCCAACAGCGGCAACTAAAAGTGGGCGCTCACCTAGCACTCCCATGCCAAAACAAATGTTGGCCGCAACTCCCCCGCGCCGGATTTGCAAATCATCAACAAGAAATGAAAGAGAGACGTTGTGAAGTTGGTCTGCCATCAATGAGTCATTGAATAGGCCCGGGAAGGTCATCAAGTGATCTGTTGCAACTGATCCGGTAATTGCTATGCGCACAGTCAAAAAGCCTAACAACAAAGCCACCCTCGCAAACGCAAGGGTGGCTTTGTTTTAAAAGTTTTTCTAGCTGAAGGAATCTCCACAGGCACAGGATCCGCCTGCGTTTGGATTGTCGATAGTGAAGCCTTGCTTCTCAATCGTGTCCACAAAATCAATTACTGAGCCACCAAGATAAGGAACACTCATGCGATCTACAACAACACCAACACCGTTTATTTCCTGGCGAACATCGCCATCGAGGCTGCGGTCATCAAAGAACAATTGGTAACGAAGTCCCGAGCATCCACCTGGTTGAACTGCAATACGTAGATTCAAGTCATCGCGACCCTCTTGATCAAGAAGTGTCTTAACTTTTACAGCAGCAGTCTCAGTAATTACTACGCTATTTGTTTCGATAGTTTCAGTAGACATATTTCTCCTTTTAGGTGCCGGCCGGTGCTAGCACTCACGCGACGCCTCGGTATCACCGTCGCTAGTATTAGGTTACGCGAGAGTTGCATAAATAGCGATCCCTACAGGCCACTAATCGCTGGCAGTGAACCGCTATCGCCGACCCCAGCTTTGGGCCACTCGCGCAGAAACCTCAGTAAGGACCTGAATCGGATTAGCCAAGGAACGTTCAAGTCCTGCAAATTCAGTCATGGAATACGCCGAGTCAATCCCAGCATTGGCACATTCTCGTTTTCCAAGGCGCACTTCCCCAGCAAGAACCACACAAGGTTTACCTAATTGTGAAGCGTGCCTGGCAACCCCTGCGATCACCTTGCCATGCAGACTCTGATCATCCAAGCGGCCTTCACCGGTAATAACAATGTCTGCCTGATTGATTTCCTGATCTAAGTTAACAATTTCAAGCACTGTTTCGATGCCAGCAACACGAGTGGCTCCGATTAGCAAAAGTCCAAAGCCGAGTCCGCCAGCAGCCCCCGCGCCAAGTGCCACGGCTGGATCTTTGCCATCAAAACGGCGACCACACAATTTACTGAAATGCTCAAGCGCGCCCTCCAGTTCCATAACCGCAAAATCATCTGCGCCTTTTTGCGGGCCAAAAACTGCGCTCGCACCGCGCAGACCCAAGAGTGGGTTGTCTACATCACTTGCTGCAATTAATTCGATGCCCGCAACTTTTGCTAACACTGGAGTTAAATCAAGGTTTGCAAGTTCCTTTAATGCTGAGCCACCAGCATTAAGACTGCGCTCACTAGTTGCACCGAGAGCGGCGAGCATTCCTGCGCCAGCATCGTTGGTGCCACTTCCACCGAGTCCAATTGTGATCTTGGTTGCGCCACGATTTATCGCATCGGCGATTATTTCGCCCACACCAAAAGTTGTCGTGACTCTTGGGTCGCGATCTTCCTTGGATATTAAATGCAAGCCACATGCCTGAGCTGATTCAATCCATGCTTGCTTGTCCCGAAGTAAATACTGTGCTGGCGTTTTCCTGCGCAATGGGTCGCTAACAATTAGTGAAATAAGTTCGCCACCAAGAACTTCATGCAGGCCTCCCACAAAACCGGGACCCCCATCAGAAAGTGGGGCCAGTACGACCTCATCTTCTGGATGAATTTGGAGCCATCCTGCACGGATAGAATTTGCTGCCTCGACTGCCGATAACGTGCCTGTAAAACAGTCAGGGCTAACCAGTACTCGCATCCTCGTAAGTTAGCATTACTTGTTATGAGCACCGACGATAACACCAGTTCGAGCAATGAGAAATCAAATACCGAATTAGGTAAAGGTAAGCCAACTCCTAAGCGCAGGGATGTTGAATCTGCCCGCAAGCAAGGCATTTCTGTGCCAAAAGATCCAAAGGCTGCCAAACGCGCCGCGCGCGAACGTGATCGAGTTGCCCGCGCCACTTCTCGGGCTGGGTTGATGGCTGGAGATGCTAACTATTTTCCACGCCGCGATGCTGGCCCCGTGAAAGCAGCAGTACGTGATTACATTGACCGCAGGCGCACCGTCGGCGAGTACTTCGTGCCTGTGGCATTTATTGTTTTGATTTTGGGCCTCATTAATAATGCTGCACTTCAAGTTGTGGTCATTTACGTATGGACGGCGATTTTACTTCTAGTTGTACTCGACACAATCTTGGTTGGTATTCTGCTCGGCAAGTCATTGCGGAATGAGTTCCCCGAGAAAACCCAACGCAAGGGTGCGGTTTCGTACGGCGTTCTTCGCGCCCTGCAATTGCGCCGGTTTCGTATTCCGCCACCACGTATCAAGCCTGGTGGTAAGCCAATTACTCCAAAAGTAAAGAAGTAACTAGTTTCAATTTTTTGAAAGGATGCTCCCATGTCATGGACTTGGATTTATCAAAATGAAGACGGCTCCCCCGCGGACGCACTACCACCCGAAGCTGTACTAACCCCGTTTCCTTCGCAATCTGATGCAGAAACTTACATTGGCGAGAGTTGGCAAGCACTCATAGAGGGCGGCGTATCGGCTGTGACACTTTACGAAGATGATCACGAAGCATACGGACCTATGTCTCTGAAGCCTGCTGAATAAGACTGTCGAACAAACCTCAACTTTTTTCTTTTTGTTTACTAACTCACTCAATAACTCGTTAGTTAGTAAACCTGGCGCCACTGTGTGCTACAGTCGCAACACCGTGTTACCAGCGAAGTCCGGTGAAATTCCGGCGCTGTCCCGCAACTGTGAAGTGGATTTACTCCAACAAGTCAGGTCGCCTGGAAACGTGGTTTTCGAAACCAACTCTCGAGGAAGAGTTCGCTGAATCACACCTTGTGTGTGCTGAGTCGGATATTTCTTCGACCACACAAGGAGAATCATGTTCAAAAAAATCCATGTGGTCGTTGCTATTAGCGCATTGTTGCTAACTGCATGTGGCCAAACTAATGCAACTTCAACGCAATCTGCTGCCCCGGCTATCACTTCGGCAGCTACTTTTCCAGTAACTATCGAAAATAACGGCACATCGGTAACACTTGATGAGCAGCCAAATGCAATCATTTCGCTATCAGCAACAGCGACTGAAATTTTGTTTGCAATTGATGCGGGCAGCCAAGTTATTGCAGTTGATGACCAGTCGAACTTCCCAGCTGAAGCACCTATTTCCGACTTATCCGGATACACTCCGAATCTAGAATCAATTGTGGCCTTAGCACCAGATCTAGTTGTAGTTGCTTATGACACTGATGGAATTGTGGCTGCACTGAGTTCAGCAAATATTCCTGTACTCGTTCAATATGCGGCAACATCACTCGACGATACCTATTTCCAAATTCAAGAACTTGGAATTGCTACTGGAATGACTGCAAATTCAGATGCACTAGTCGATTCAATGAAATCTAAAATTACGGCTGCGATTGCAAAATTACCAGCTGGAACCTCAGGTTTAACTTATTACCATGAATTAGATGACACTTTGTACACTGTTACCTCGGCAACTTTCATTGGAGCCGTTTACGCCCTCGCAGGATTAACAAACATTGCTGACGTTGCAACAGGTGCTGAAAGTGGGTACCCACAACTTTCACCCGAGTTCATTGTTGCTACAGATCCAACGCTTGTTTTCCTCGCAGATACAAAATGTTGTGGTCAAACTGCCGAAACATTGGCGCAGCGTCCAGGTTTTGCAAATCTAACTGCAGTTACATCTGGGAGTGTCATCGAACTTGATGACGATATTGCCTCGCGCTGGGGACCTCGCACAGTTGATTTTGTAGAAGCAGTTGTCAACGCTGTGACAAAAGTCAATTCAAAGTAATTAACAGAACATTCGGCTAGTTATGAGAACTGCGATGGCAACGACCGTACCCCGCTGGGTATGGTTGGCAACCGCTGTCGCAGTTTTCATTACCGTTGTCTTGGGCGTTTGTATTGGAGCTGTCTACATAACGCCAGCCGAAATTTGGGCGACTGTTACAGCCCAAATTTCCGGTGAGAAACTTAGCGATAACAATGCTTATTCAACAATAATTTGGCAACTTCGCTTGCCAAGGGTCCTCTTGGCTTTCCTCGTTGGCTCCATCCTCGCCAGCGCTGGCTGTGCCTATCAAGGCGCTTTTCGAAATCCTTTAGCGGATCCATATCTTTTAGGAGTATCAGCAGGTGCTGGCCTTGGTGCGACACTAACAATCGTTTACGCGAGCACGGCCCCCAATTTTTATCTCCCACTTGCCGCTTTTGGTGGAGCCCTCGCAGCCGTCTCGATAACGTACTTACTTGGACGCTCAGCAATAAGTGGCCGATCCTCGACTGCGTTAATTCTCGCAGGCGTCGCTGTTGCAAGCGTACTTACCGCCGCACAAACTCTGGTCCAGCAGCAAAATACCGATGTCCTTCGTGAGGTCTACACCTGGATTCTTGGGCGCTTGTCTACATCAGGCTGGGGCGAATTACTCGTCATTGCGCCCTACATTGTGATCTGTAGCATCGTTCTTTTGCGATATCGCCGCGTGTTAGACGTTTTTTCAGTTGGTGATGAAGAGGCCCAAACTATGGGACTTCCGGTGGCAAGGGCTCGTGGGGCAATTATCGTGGCAGCATCCCTTGGCACTGCCGCTGCTGTGTCATTCACTGGCTTGATCGGATTTGTTGGCATTATCGTGCCGCACATCTTGCGCCTTGTCGTTGGAAACTCTTACCGAATTTTGTTGCCACTTTCCGTGATTTATGGTGGTATTTTTCTCGTGCTGGCGGACATTTTGGCGCGGACTTTGCTGGCACCACAAGAAATTCCAATTGGTGTCGTCACAGCACTGTTGGGTGCGCCATTTTTCCTATTTGTTTTGGGGTCACGCACAAGTGGATCGATAACATGACACAACTGAATGTTAAAAATTTACAAGTTGAATTAGGTGGCAAAACGATCGTCAGCGATGTTTCAATCTCCATCAACTTAGGAGAATGGGTATGTATTATCGGCCCCAATGGTGCTGGTAAATCATCCTTACTTAAGGCAATTGCTGGAATAATTTCTTCAACCGGTGATCTGTTTGTCAATGATGTCGATTTGCGGGAATTATCACACCGAGATCGAGCCTGTTGGGTAGCATACGTAGCCCAGGAGCCGATTATGCCCTCAGGCATGAAAGTTTTTGATTACATATTGCTCGGTAGAACAGCGCACCTCAAGATGTTGGCAAGCGAATCAAATTTAGACATCGAAGTAGCTCACTTTGCAGTTAACGAGCTCGGGCTAGAGGATTTTTTGGAACGCGATGTCGCCACATTATCGGGCGGCGAACGACAACGCGTCGCCATCGCACGCGCTTTAACTCAGGCCAGCCCAATAGTTTTACTCGACGAACCAACTACGGCACTTGATGTCGGTTACCAACAAGAAGTTCTGGAGTTAATTGATCGTTTATGTAAGGAAAATAAAATTGCTGTCATTAGTACGATGCATGATCTAACAATTGCAGGGCTTTACCCAGATGAATTAATGCTCTTACATAATGGCGCTATCCATGAAAAAGGGAGGCCTGAACAAGTTTTAACGCGCGAAAACATAGCGGAAGTGTATGGCGCAAACATTGAAATAGTTGTTTCAAATGGGACTCTGGCCGTTATCCCGATTCGCTTAAAGTCATGAATAAAAATGTGACACTCGTTATTGGAGGTGCGCGAAGTGGAAAATCACACTTCGCCGAATCACTTCCAACACCTGGTCAACATGTCACTTATGTTGCAACCGCACCTGCGTTTGAAGCGGATCCTGAATGGATAGTTCGAATGGCTGCTCACAAAAATCGGCGCCCAGCGCAATGGCAAACCATTGAGACCATAGACCTTGACAAAATATTAAGCGAGTCAACTTCAAAAGATTTTTTGATCATTGACTGCCTCACACTTTGGTGCAGTGCAACAATCGATGAACGAAATGGCTGGGAAAGAATCGATGGTGACGGAGAGTTTGTCGAGGTTGAATTTGAATTGTCTAATTGTTTTCAAAATTTGACGAAGAGTCTGGCCGCGACATCTAGTCAAGTTGTGATTGTGACAAACGAAGTTGGTTACGGGATCGTGCCCGATTTAGCGACAACAAGATTTTTTCGTGATCAACTCGGCAAACTCAACATTGCAGTTGCTGCAATTTCTGGCACAGTATTTCAGGTCACGGCTGGGATTCCAGTCAGATTAAAGTAACTCTTAGTCCTGTTCCAAAAGGAACTGGCATCGACAAACTTTTATCAAGTGTTAATCCCAAAAACTGTCTGTAAATACTGCGAATGACACCCGCGTGGGTGATCACAACATGACCTGTAGTCCTATCAAGACCTTTGCACCAGTTAAATATTCTGGCGTCGAATTGCATAAGTGACTCTCCGCTATGCAAGTTAGAGAAGCCAGAAGCTATCCATTCGTCAAGAACTGCTGCGCCTATTGCATCCCAAGCTTGCATTTCCCAATCCCCAAAATCCAGTTCAGAAAGTCGCTCGTCCACATTCAGGTCGTAGTCAAACTCGGATTGCAAGCGTGTGGCTAAGTTAAGGCACCGGCTCAGTGGACTCGTCCACATAGTGCCCATAGCTGGTAATTCAAAGGGAAGATTCAAGTGTGTAATGTCATCGGATGCTGAAACATCAGTTTTGCCGTAACAAATTCCAACTACACCGACTGGCTTGAGGTGCCGTATTAATACAATGTCCATGCACAAACCGATAGGTAAATCATAACTTCTGTAATTTGCTGGGTAGCGCCAAGTAAGTCGCCGGTATACCCACCAATCCGAATTTTCATGCGGTACACCAGATATTGACGAGCTATGAGGGTAGAAATTACTGCGATTAAACAGGCTTGCCATGGCAAAAGTAACAGAGTGAGACTGGCCGTAATTAAAGCAAAAAAGAATTGCGATGTCGACATACCATCGGAAATCGGCTTACTTTTTCCTTCAAACCGAACATAGTCGTGGGTGTAGGTGATCGAGATCGCGTAAAACCGGCTAACTGCGTGAGCCACAATCATGGTGCTGACTATTTTATTATCGGGAATCGAAGAAAGCGCCTGTGCTTTAAGTGCTAACGTCACGACAAGCGCGATTGCACCATAAGAGCCAACTCGAGAATCTTGCATGATTCGCAACACGTCAGACTTGGTCCAGCCACCTCCTAATCCATCCGCAGAATCAGCAAGTCCATCTTCATGGAAACCACCTGTGACCAAAATTGTCGCGATCATTGATAGCCAAACACTTATTGGAACCGGCAGAAATTGGTTGCACACCAAAAAAGTCACAGCAGAGATTCCACCGACTATTACTCCAACCAATGGGAAAAAATGTGCCGTTGAATTTAATGGGAGTGCAAGTGCTCGATCGGGAACTCTAATCCGCGTTAGAAATCCAAGTGCACCAAGAAATTTCATAACTCTAAAGAACATTATTTTTTGCCGAAGACACAGACGCAGATTCAAAAGTTGCCATTTCACTTAAAATTTCTGATGCTGCCTTGACAATTGGGAACGCTAGGGCCGCCCCAGATCCTTCACCCAAGCAAAGATCTAGCGAAAGAATCGTCGTTCCCATTAAATGATCAAGAGCGATCTGGTGCCCAGGTTCTTTAGATAAGTGAGAGAAGATCAAGTAGTCAGATACATTCGGTTGCAGCGCAACAGCAATAAGTGCTGCTGAAGTTGTAATGTACCCATCCACGAGAATGGCGCAGCCACTTTCTGCAGCCGCGAAAATAATTCCAACGAGTGCAGCAATCTCTAGTCCCCCAAATTTTTGAAGCACGGTCATTGGATCATGATCTCGACCATGAAAATTAATCGCAGCAGCAAGTGTCTGCCGTTTTTCATTTAGACCTTGTTCCCCGAGCCCTGTGCCGCGACCAACACAGGTTTCAATTGGAAAATCTGTCATTATTGAAGTAATTACAGCTGCTGCGGAAGTATTTCCAATACCCATTTCACCCAACAAGACGAAATTGCTACCACTTTCGATGCGTGCCATTGCTCGGCCATAACCCAGCGCGATTGCAGCCTCACATTGACCAACTGTCATTGCATCCTGCGACGAAAAGTCTTGCGTCGAAAAAGCAATCGGATCGAGTAACTCTGAAAGACTTGGGATGGCTGAAACGTCAACACCAGCATTGACGATTTCAACGTTCAACCCGTTGGATCTCGCCAAAACATTAATAGCCGCCCCACCATTTTGGAAATTTAGGAGCATCTGTGCAGTGACTTCACTTGGGTACGCCGAGACACCCTGGCGCGTTATCCCGTGATCACCTGCACAAATAAACACAACCGGACTTTTAATGCTCGGTTTTATTGTTTGGTAAATAACACCTAACTTCAAGGCCAGCACTTCAACGATTCCTAAGCTCGCTATTGGCTTAGTCTTCTTATCAATTTCTGTCTGGATCAGGCCAACAATAGATTTATCTGTGCGTGCTATTTTCAATTCCCTCATGGTAAAACTACGCAGGTAACCGGTCACTACTTTGGACTTGCCGCTACAAATGGTGGCTTTGCAACAACTACTTCTAAATCTCTGCCTCTAACATCAACAAACAAGGTGTCGCCAATTGATACGGAAGGCGCAAGTAAAGCCAAGGCAATTCCCTTTTGCAGTGTTGGTGAGAAAGTGCCGCTAGTTGTTTCTCCGACTACTTCCCCAGCGCTGTTTTTAATGCTCATGTGACTACGCGGGATTCCTTTACCGACTGCGAGCAGTCCCCCAGCAAGGCGACTCGCGCCAGCTGCCTTTTCTGCAAGCAGTGCATCGCGGCCAGCAAAGCTTGGCTTACTCCAGCCAACGGCCCAGCCAGTTCGCGCTTGTACCGGAGAAATTTCTGCACTGATGTCTTGGCCGTGAAGTACGTATCCCATCTCAGTTCGCAAGGTATCGCGGGCACCCAACCCACAAGGCAGAATTCCAAACTGCGCGCCAACGGACAGAAGTTCGTTCCAAAGTTTTACAAGTCCAGCGTTTTCGATAACTAATTCGAAGCCAGGTTCCCCGGTGTAGCCAGTGCGACAAATACTTACTTTAAAATCATTCCAAATTGCATCTACAAACTCCATGTAGTCACATTCCGTGGCAAAACCCAGCAAGTTCAAAAGTGCACTTGATTTTGGACCCTGCACTGCAACTATGCCTTGTGTTAAGTGATTGTTCTCGATAGTTATTCCAGCTGGCACGATCTCTACTAAATAATTCACAACCGTTGTGGCGTTGCCAGCATTGGGAATAAATCTAACTTCATCGGGACCAACCAGGTAAACAATCAAGTCATCGATGATTCCCCCAGAGTCATTGCAAAGCATCGAATATTGCGCTTGACCTGGCGTGATCCGGTCAATGTCGTTGGTAAATACCCGATTCGCAAATTCGCTTGCCTCAGGGCCGAGAATTCGAACTTTGCCCATGTGAGATACGTCGAAAATTCCAACGCCAGTACGTACTGCGCCATGTTCGGCAACTGTGCCTGCCGTGTATTCAATTGGCATATCCCAGCCGCCAAATGGACCCATTTTGGCCCCTAGTGAAAGGTGGGCTCCGTGCAAGGCAACTTCAGGCATATTCCAACCGTACTAGTAACTTAGATACCTGCACTACTTCGACTAAGCCCGCGGGGAAATTCGAAGTTTTATTCAAGGAGTAGCAAATGAAACCAGATTCAACTCTCGACTTAGCGCCAAGCGTGCCAACCCTGACGCTGAAGTCAGGCAATCCGCTAACTGCCTCTGTTAACGCTGTGGTCGTTGGCTTAACAGGTGATAACAAGGTTTCAATATATGCTGACTCAATCCCAAAAGCTGCTGCAACCAAAATTGCTGCTGCGCTTATTGCAGTTGGTGCAACTGGAAAGAAAGATGAAGTTACTCGGATTCCTGCTGGCTCACTGGCAACAGCAGATGTGATCGTGGCTATTGGATTAGGAAGCGTAAGCACAGCAATAACTCCAGAACAACTTCGTCGCGCAGCAGGTAGCGCAACGCGCACGCTTTCGGGTTTTAAAAAAGTAGCGATTGCAATCACTTCCGAAGATTCGACACAAATTGGCGCAATACTCGAGGGCGCAGCTTTTGGCGCTTACTCCTTCACTGCGCACTTAAACGCGACACTGAAAAAGGCAAAGTCCCCTGTGAAATCTGTTGCAGTATTCACATCGCATTCGATTACCTCTGATTATCGCCAAGCGTTGGCGCGCGCTGAAGTGCTTGCTCAAGGCGTGAGCTTTGCGCGCAACTTAATTAATGCTTCACCGCTCCATTTGGCGCCTGCTGACTTGGCACGTGAAGCAAAAACTTTTCTAGCAGGAACAAAAGTAAAAGTTGAAATTTTAGATGAAGCAGCTCTGGCAGCTGGTGGTTACGGCGGCATCCTTGGTGTGGGACAAGGATCTACTCGCCCGCCGCGATTAATCCGCATGCAATATCAACCACGCGGAGCTACAAAGCATGTTGCGCTCGTTGGAAAAGGAATCACCTTTGATACTGGCGGTATTTCACTAAAACCACCTGCAAATATGCATCACATGAAAGATGACATGTCGGGCGCTGCTGCAGTCATTTCTACCATTCGCGCAATTGCAGATTTGAAACTCAACGTTGCGGTCACGGCCTACGCAGCTTGCGCTGAAAATATGCCAGGTGGTGGCGCACAACGTCCCGGCGATGTCATAACCACTTACGGTGGACGCACTATCGAGGTTTTGAATACCGATGCCGAGGGTCGACTAGTTATGGCAGATGCTCTAGTGCGTGCTGCGGAAGACAAACCTGATGTCGTACTTGATATTGCAACCCTTACTGGAGCTGCGGTAGTTGCGTTAGGACTTCGCACTGCCGGAGTCATGGGTGATCAAGTTGTCCGCGACGCTGTGAAAGCAAGCGCTGATCGAGCCGGCGAGGAATTTTGGACCATGCCATTGCCAGAAGAATTGCGGCCAGAACTCGAGTCCTTAGTGGCAGACATTGCAAATATTGGAAGTCGCGAAGGTGGCATGCTTTCAGCGGGCTGGTTCCTCAAGGACTTCATTGCAGAGGGCTTACCGTGGGCGCATTTGGACATCGCAGGTCCGGCATTTAACCCTTCAGCTCCCTGGGGCTACAACCATAAAGGCGCCGTTGGCTTTGGAATTCGTACCATGGTTGCCTTTATTGAAGACGTTATGGATGGCAACGTCGAACTTTAAAGGGTTGTGCGAGACCCGGAATACATATAAGTGATAGAGCGTGAAAGACTAGGGTCAAACGCGCTTGCGTATCGCCCCATAACGCGGAGGATTAATGCACGATATCGTGATTTTAGGTGGTGGAAGTGGCGGTTACGCCTGTGCCCTTCGCGCTTCTCAACTTGGACTATCCGTTGTACTTATTGAACAAGACAAATTAGGCGGAACCTGTCTACATCGCGGTTGCATCCCAACTAAAGCACTGCTTCATGCAGGCGAAGTTGCCGACACTGCGCGCGAAGGCGAAAGCATTGGAGTACAAAGCACTTTCAATGGCATCGACATGGCAAAAGTAAATGCATATAAAGATGGCGTCATCGGTCGGCTTTACAAAGGTCTTCAAGGTTTAGTTAAGAGCCGAGACATTACTTATGTCGAAGGAACTGGAAAATTAGTCGCGCCAAACGCTGTTGAAGTTAATGGTCAGCGCTATGAAGGTAAAAATATTGTTTTGGCAACGGGATCTTATGCGAAATCTCTGCCCGACTTAGAAATTTCTGGCCGCATAATGACAAGTGACCAAGCACTCCTAATTGATTACGTTCCAAAGAGCGTAATTGTTTTGGGTGGTGGCGTAATTGGTGTGGAATTTGCATCAGTCTGGAAATCATTTGGCGTCGATGTAATGATCATTGAAGGTTTGCCAACTTTGGTTCCAGCGGAAGACGCTTCCGTTACTAAGGCCATGGAACGTGCATATCGCAAACGTGGAATTAACTTCAAGACTGGCGTTCGCTTCCAGTCCGCAGCGCAAGACGACACAAGCGTCACAATTACTTTGGAATCTGGCGAAACGCACACTGCTGACTTACTACTTGTTGCAGTTGGCCGCGGGCCACGTACCCAAGATCTAGGTTACGAACAGCAGGGCGTAACTGTTGATCGTGGATTTGTTCCGACAACTGATCGGTTGGCCACAAATGTCCCTGGAATTTTTGCCGTTGGCGACATAGTTCCAGGCCTGCAACTTGCCCATCGCGGTTTCCAGCAAGGTATTTTTGTGGCTGAGGAAATCGCCGGACTTGCGCCAGCAACAATTGATGAATTAGGTATTCCCCGCGTAACTTACAGCGAACCAGAAATTGCCAGCATTGGACTAACTGAAGCGCAAGCCATTGAAAAGTACGGCGACATTGAAGCGTACGAATACAACTTAGGTGGAAATGGTAAGAGTCAAATTCTTGGCACTGCTGGATTCATCAAATTGATTCGCAAAAAGAGTGATGGTGTCGTAATTGGCGTTCACATGATCGGAACTCGCGTAGGCGAGCTAATTGGCGAAGCGCAGTTAATTTATAACTGGGAAGGCACCGCAGATGATGTGGCTCCCCTAGTTCACGCCCACCCAACTCAAAATGAAGCAATGGGAGAAGCGTTCATGGCGTTGGCTGGTAAGCCACTTCATGCGCACGCTTAACCGATAACCTCAAGAAACCTAGCAAAAGGAGTAATGGCAAAGTGTCCACTACGGTATCCATGCCCCAATTAGGCGAAAGCGTAACCGAAGGAACAGTTACCCGCTGGTTAAAAGCAGTTGGCGACACTGTGACCGCTGACGAGCCATTACTAGAAGTATCAACTGACAAAGTCGATACCGAGATTCCATCACCGGTAAGTGGAGTGCTTACCGAAATTGTTGCTGGCGAAGATGCTGTTGTGCTTGTTGGCGGCGCACTTGCCATAATTTCCGAGACTGGTGGTGCTAGTGCCCCTGCAGCGCAAGTTGCAGCGCCTGCCGAAGTTGCTGCGCCTGCCGAAGTTGCTGCGCCTGCCGAAGTTGCTGCGCCTGCCGAAGTTGCTGCGCCAGTGGTAGCCCAAGAAGTTCCAATGGAAAAAATTGAACCAACTCCTGCGGCAGTTGCCACCCCTGCTG